>Ga0226835_1000317_pt1 | contig 66170 bp, 63 predicted proteins | sample LAC_MetaG_1_FD_163627 | JGI IMG/M metagenome (GOLD analysis project Ga0226835, IMG submission 163627) | Anaerobic ammonium oxidizing microbial communities from anammox membrane bioreactor (MBR) in UC Berkley, California, United States -... | ecosystem: Engineered > Bioreactor > Anaerobic >...
GGCGGCGGCGGACACCCTCGCCGGCCTCGCCCGCGCCGCGGGAGAGGCGTTCCGGGACGTCACGCCGCTGGAGTGCGCCAACTACTTCACGGCGACGGGATACACGGATAAATGATGCAAGATGCTCATTGCTCGTCGAAATGGCGTCGGTGAATCCGCCGGGCATCACTTCGTCAAGTGGGATGGTGAGGACCTGCTCGAAGTCGTCCAGGTCCGAAGCCCGGGCACCCGCGACTCCGAGTTGTGTACCGGCAATCAGCAGCGCGAGCGCCAGCGTGCAGGCATGCGTTTGAATGTGCATTGTTCCCTCCCTCTGTTGTGGCGTTCAGTTGCTGTCATGACCAGAATACCACGGGTTCGAGGTTTGGGGCACTTGAAAACCTCAGCACACGCCGCAACTTCATCATTCTGTCACAGAGTTGTCATCGAACTGTCACAATTCAGGTCGCGTGGACCGTTCGCGGCTTCCGGGCCGCCACGCGACGGGCGGCGTGCACCCGCGGATTGCATGGCTGCCAGGCTCCCGGTCATCGGTTGGGGCGCGAGAATGCCGGGACGGGTCAGGTCGCGCGGAGCTGGTACGCGATCCAGGGGAGCGGCCTCGCCGTGGTCGCAGGCGCCGTTATAATGCCCGCCGCGGCGGAAGGGTGTTCGCGGTCCTGTCGCGGGAGTGAGCGTCATGAAGCGGTTCGTCGCCTTGGCACGGGTCAGCAGTCGGGAACAGGAGCGCGAGGGCTTCTCGCTCGCGGTGCAGGAGGATGCCTTGAAGCGCTACGCCGCCTCCGCCGGCGGCGAGATTGTCCGGCTCTTCCGCATCGCCGAGACGGCGAGCAAGAGCGACGAGCGCAAGACATTCCGTGAGCTCATCGCCTACGCGAAGAAGCACGCGGAGGAACTCGACGGGCTGCTCTTCTACAAGGTGGACCGCGCCGCCCGCAACCTCTTCGACTACGTGGAACTGGAGCGGCTGGAGAGCGAGTACGGCCTCGCCTTCATCTCCGTCTCGCAGCCGACGGAGAACAACCCTGCCGGCCGCATGATGCGGCGGACGCTCGCCAACATGGCGAGCTTCTACACCGAGCAGCAGTCCCTCGACGTGAAGGAGGGCCTCGCCCGCCGCGTCCAGGAGGGCTGGTTCGTCGGCAAAGCGCCCTACGGCTACCGGAACGTCCGCCGGGACGGCCGTTGTGTTTCGGAAATCGATCCGCGGGCGGCGGAGAACGTCAAGCGCATCTTCCACCTGTACGCCTACGAGCCGCTCACGCTCGATGCGCTCCGCGACCGGCTGCACGCCGAGGGGCTGACCTACCGGCCGGAAGCGCCGAAGTTCACCCGCAGCAAGCTGCACGCGATGCTGACGGACCGCTCGTACATCGGTGAGATCTCGTTCAAGGGACAGTGGTATCCGGGCCGGCAGCAGCCGCTCATAGACCGCGCCACGTGGGACCGCGTGCAGGCCCTGCTGGGCGGCCACGTCTACCACGCTCACCAGATGACCTACGCCGGCGACCGCATCGCCTGCGCCCATTGCGGCCGCGCCGTCACCGGCGAGCGCAAGACGAAGCAGACGAAGTCAGGGGAGCGGCACTACGCCTATTACCGGTGCAGCGGCTACACCGCGCCCGGGCATCCGCGTGTGCGGGTGACGGAAGAGGAACTGGACCAGCAGGTGCTCGAACTCTTCGGCCGCATGAAGGTCGAGGACCCGGAGGTCCGCGACTGGTTCCGCCTGGTGCTCGCCTCGCAGACGCGCGACGCGCAGCGGGATTCCCGCGCCCAGCGGGAGGAACTGACGCGGCAGGCGTCCCTGCTGGTCAATCAGCAGGACCGGCTGCTCAACCTGCGGCTGGCCGACGACGTGGACCAGGTGACCTTCGCCCGCAAGCACACGGAACTCCGCGACCGGCTGGCGTCGATCAAGCTCCAGCTCGACGTGCTGGACCGCTCGCACGACGAGACGGCGGAACTGGCGTCGAAAGCGTTTGAACTCTCGCAAACCCTGCAAGAACAGTGGGTTACGGCCGACTACACGACCAAGCGGCGATTGCTCGAAATCGTCTGTTTGAACTGCCGGCTGGACGGCGCAACCATCGTGTTTACAACGAGAAAGCCCTTCGACGTGCTCGCCGAAGGGCTTCAACTCTCGAAAAGTCGGGGTGAGAGGATTTGAACCTCCGACCTTCTCGTCCCGAACGAGACGCGCTACCAAGCTGCGCTACACCCCGTGGTCTTGACTGGCCTCCGGGGGCGATGGCCGCTCTCCGGGTCGGGCCAGTATAGCCCGGTCCCGCCGCGGTGGTTGTCGACGCTGTTGCGAAGCGAGCCTCGGAGTCTCGCCGTGCGGGGGGTCCTGCCCGAGGCGCTACTTGAGCCGGGCGGTTTCCGCCGGGTACTGCGGCTCGACGGTGTAGACGTTGTCGGAGCGGGTGCCGGGGTCGCCGTCCTGGCCGGCGGAGTAGAAGTACGGCCGGCCGCCGGGGCAGATGCCCTCGTCCGCGTCGCCGACCCACTTCGAGGTCCGCTGCGGGTCGGTCGTGCTCCACGGGCGGTAGGACCGGCGGAACACCAGCGCCAACGGAGTCCCATCGACCTTGACGCTCATGTTGGCCCGGCTCACCTTCACGTTCTTGTCGTTGTAGAAATCGCCGTACCCGCCGTGGTAGGCCGGGTGCACGAAGCGGATCGGGCGTTCCCAGGCATCAACAACGTTCAGGGCTTTGTAGGCCGTCGGCGCGCCGCCGACGCCGAAATCCACGACCGTCGGCTTGGCGTACCTCGTGTCGAGCGATTGCAGAGCGGGAGCGACGGCCGCCGACTGCATCACCATCGCCGTGTAGAGCGTCACGGTCGGGTTCGCCGGATCGTCTTCCTTCACGCCATCGGTGCGTCCGTCAACCAGCGGGATCGAGGCCCTCCCTTCGATGCCCGTCGGCGGCGGCAGTTGCGAGGCAGGAATCTGCCCCTCTGACGCGATCCACTCCGCCAGCGAGTTGTCCAGCACGCGGATGGTGTTGGCGGTCGCGGAGGCCCGGCTCGAGTTCGTCATCTTGGTGCCGACCGTGACGGTCAGCCCGATGAGCAACGCCAGGATCGCCACGACGACCAGCAGTTCGACGAGTGTGAAGGCCGACCGTGTCGCCGGCGAAACTCCCAGTCTCTCCGTCATGTCGATTCTCCCTGGCGTGCCGCCGCGAGGCGGAGGACAGGCGAAGCATAACCCCCGGGCGTCGCCCTCTCCCAGACATACGCCCCCCCGCCGACGCCCGTTCCCGCGTACGACGGCCTTCGGGGCGGATCACCGCTTGCGAGGCTCCTTCCGGTCGGCGGCGAGGGCTGCCCGTGCGGCCTCCTCGCCGGTGGAGTCCGGGCCGTCCTTGCCGCCCTCTCCGGCCCCGTCCTGCGCCTGTGGGGTCGCCGCGGAGCCTGGCTGGGCCGTCGGGCGCGCGTCAAGCCCCGGTCCGATGATCGAGCCGCCGACGGGCGTCATGGGCGACGATCCCGACGGGCGTTGCGGCGAGGCGACCACGGGTTGGACGGCCGGACGCCTCGGCTGCGGCTGCGTCGGAGCGCCCATCCCGCCCCCTCCGCCGCCGCCCGGGCCGCCCGGGCCTGCGCCGGGCATGAGTCGCGCCTTGAAGACGTAGTCGGTGACGCGGTCGCGGATGCCCTCGTTCATGTCGCTGAAGAGGCGCGAGCCTTCGCGCTTGTACTCGATGCGGGGGTCGCGCTGGCTGAAGGCGCGGAAGCCGATCGCGTCGCGGAGTTGATCCATCGCGTAGAGGTGGTCCTTCCACGCGCCGTCGAAGATCTCGAGCAGGATCGTGCGCTCGAGGTAGAGCAGTTCGGCGCGGAGCAGGTTCTCGACGCGGGCACGGATGGCGTCGGGTCGCTCGCCCGGTTCGAGGTAGCGCAGGCGGTCGGGCAGCCCGATGCCGAATCGCTCGGTCAGGTGCCGGTCGAGCCCGGCATCGTCCGGGCAGGCGAGCGCGGCCTCGATCTCCTTCTCGATCACGCGTTCACGGACGAACCGCTGCGAGGCCTCGAGCAGTTCGGCGCGGATGCGCTGCGGCGGGCTGGTGCGGACGCGCTCCTCGGTCCAGTTCAGGCCGAAGCGGCGGTTGGCCCAGTCCGCGAGTTGGCGCAGGGCCTCGGTCGGCGACTGGCGGGCCGCGTTCATCGTCAACTGCATCATGAAATCCACCGGGTACTCGATCTCGCGCCGTTCGTAGAGCTTTTCGGCCTGCTCCATGATGAGCATCTGCGGCGTGCGTTCCTCGTCCTCGATCGCGTCGCGGAGGGCATCGGGCGTGAGGTCGAAGCCGAACTTGTTCTTCACCCAGTCCGAGAGGCGGCGCACGCCGTAGTCGGTCTCGATGAACTGCGAGATGCCGGTGAGGTCGGCCTGCTGGATGCGGCGTTCGGCGGCCTCGCAGAGCCGCTCGTAGACGGCGCGGCGCTCCTGCGCGCCGCCCTCGCGGAGTTCGGCCGCGTCGATGTCGACGCCGAAGCGGGACTTCGCCCAGTTGATCAGCCCGGCCGAGTCGAAGTCGACGCTCACCTCCGAGCCTTCGACCGGCATGTACTCGCCGAGCGTCACGTCGATCATGTGCCGCACCTCCTCGAGGGCGACGCGCCGGACGACGGCGTCCATCTCGTCCGCGTCCTTGCCGCGGAGGCGCTCGGGCGGGACGGAGCAGTCGAGCCGCTCGCGGGCGAACTCGGCGACACACTCGGCGGCGTAGCCCGGGGCGAGGAACTCGGCGCAGGCGTCGTCGACGGCCTCCTCGATGTACTCGAAGATCAGCCCGCGGACGTCGCGCCCTTCGAGGACGCGCTGGCGCAGGCCGTAGAAGTGCTGGCGCTGGTGCTCCATCACCTCGTCGTACTCGAGGATGTTCTTGCGGACCTGGAAGTTCCGCTCCTCGACCTTGCGCTGGGCCCGCTCGACGCTCTTGGAGAGCATCGGGTGCTCGATGGCGTCGCCCTCCTTCATGCCGAGGCGCGAGAGGATGCGCATGGTCGTCTCGCCCGCGAACATCTTCATCAGGTCGTCTTCGAGCGAGACGAAGAAGCGGCTGGAGCCTTTGTCGCCCTGCCGGCCCGAGCGGCCGCGCAACTGGTTGTCGATGCGCCGGCTCTCGTGGCGCTCGGTGCCGATGACGTGCAGGCCGCCCATGTCCTCGATGTTTTCGAACCAGCGGATGCGGTGCAGGAGGCAGCGGCCGGTGGCGTCCAGTTCGGCGCGCAGTTCGTCGGCCGAGCCGGTCTCGACCGCCTTGCCACTGATCCACGTGTGCTTTTCGGCCCAGTGACGGAGCAGGCGCAGTTCGAGTTCGGAAAAGGGCGTCTCCTCGGCCTCGCGCTTCTTGAGGCCGAGCTCCTGCGGCGCGATCTTGCGGTAGACGTTCTCGCGCAGTTCGTCCTCGCTCGCGTTGACCGTGAGTTCGCGCGAGCAGATGCCGCGGCGCAGCCAGTGGTCGAGCAGTTGCTCGCGGGTGAACCGTCCGAGGCGGATGTCGGTGCCGCGGCCGGCCATGTTCGTGGCGATCATGACCGCGCCGAGCGAGCCGGCCTCGGTGATGACGTGCGCCTCGCGTTCGTGCTGCTTGGCATTGAGGATCTCGTGCTTGATCTGGTGCTTGCGGGCGAGCATCTGGCCGAGCGTCTCGCTCTTCTCGACGCTGGTCGTGCCGACCAGGATCGGCCGGCCAACGTCGTGGAACGCCTTGATCTCGTCGACGATCGTCTCCCACTTGTCCCGCACGCGCAGGAAGACCAGGTCGTCGTAGTCGCGGCGCGTGACGGGCTTGTTCGTGGGGATGCTCACGACGTCCAGCTTGTAGATGTCGTGGAACTCCTGCGCCTCGGTGTCGGCGGTGCCCGTCATGCCCGAGAGGCGCCGGTACATCTTGAAGAAGTTCTGGATCGTCACCGTCGCGATCGTCTGCGTCTCCTGCTTGACCGGGACGCGCTCCTTGATCTCGACGGCCTGATGCAGCCCGTCGGACCATTGCCGCCCCACCATCGGACGGCCCGTGTTCACGTCCACGATGACGATGCTCGGCTCGGACCGGCCCGTGAAGCGATCGGGCACGTCGAGGACGACGTAGTCGCGGTCGCGCTGGTAGATGACGTGCGCCCGCAGCGAGTTCTCCAGCAGGTGTGGTACGTCCATGTTCTCATCGACGTAGAACGACCCCACCCCCGCCGCCCGCTGCGCCTCGGCGATGCCGTCGTGCGTCAGGTGGCACTGCTTGCGGTCGAGTTGGGCGTCGTAGAACTGCGTGAACTTGTCGCGCTGGCGCTCCAGTTCGGGCAGGTCGCGCTTGGCGGCCGCGAGTTGTTTCTGCAGGTCGGGGATTCGCCCGCGGTCGCGCACCTGCCGGATGTCGCCCTCCAGCCCCTTGATGCGCTCCTTGCAGCGCTGCACTTCGGCGTCCGCCTCGGCCCAGGGCTTGTGCTTTTCGACGAGGTGCCGGGCAAGCCGGTCGGCCAGTTCGTAGCGCGGCTGTTCCTCGTGGGCCGCGCCCGAGATGATGAGCGGCGTTCGCGCCTCGTCGATGAGGATCGAGTCCACCTCGTCCACGATCGCGAACTGGCGTTTGCGCTGCACCTGTTGCTCGACCGACCGCTTCATGTTGTCGCGCAGGTAGTCGAAGCCGAACTCGGCGGTCGTGCCGTAGACCACGTTGCAGCGGTACATCCACCGCTTCAGGTCCTCGGGCTGGATGTGCATCGGGTGGATCGCGCCGACCGTCAGCCCGAGGGCGTGGAAGAACGGGAACGTCCAGTCGCGGTCTCGCTGCACGAGGTAATCGTTCACCGTCACGACGTGCACCTGGAATCGCTGCAGGCAGGCGAGGTACGTCGCCAGTGGCGCGACGATCGTCTTGCCCTCGCCCGTCTTCATCTCGGCGATCTTGCCCTGGCTCAGCACCATGCCGCCGATCAGCTGCACGTCGAAGGGGCGCGCACGGAACGGCGGCTTGCTCTCCGGGTACAGGTCGCGGACGGCGCGGTACAACTCCACCGGGAACTCGACCCGCACCCAGCCCGGCACAGGCTCGGCGCACCCCAGGAACTCGTCCTGTTCGTCAGGCTCGCCCTGCGGGGCGGGCTTGCCCGGCTCAACCAGGCAGGTCTTCGGGATGATGATCGGCAGCGCATCAGCCTCGGCCTTCACGCGGTCGAACGTGGAGCGAACGGCGGGCGGGAGCCTCGACGGGTCGAAGCCGTGGGCGGGATTGAGGATGTTTCGGATGCCGACCGCCCGGTCCATCGCCTCGCGTGCGACGGCGAAGGCCTCGACGAGCATGTCGTCCGCCTTCGTGCCTTTCGCGATGCGCTCGCGCAGTTCCGCGGTCTTCGCGCGGACCTGGCTGTCCGAGAGACGCGCGATGTCCGCCTCCAGCGCGTTGATGGCCTCGACGCGGGCCGTGTACCTGCGGACGAACCGCTCGTTGCGCGAGCCGATGATGCGGTTCAGGATGGGGCCGACGAGCGGGATGCCCTGCTGTGCAGGCATGATGGATCCTCTTTCTGCTTTCGGCACGCGGTCTGTCGGCCCGATCGGCGCCGACACCGCGGACAAGCGTGGATGGAGGGGTGGTTCCCCGATGATGACTCATGGATGCGGGACCGGCGCAGCACGGACGCGCCGACACGACGACGGCTCAGCACCGCGCGGGAGGCGGCAAATCGAGCTGCGTCGGGAGAAGGCACGCCCGGCAGACGGGAGTGTCCGCCTCGTGCCAGATCGGCGTGCCCAGCGCGGCGACCGCCGCGGGAAGCGGCTGCCTGTCATCCGGACGGACGCCCGTGCGAACGGCGAAGGACGCCTGTCCGACGGGTGCGCCCTCGACCAACCCCCGCAACTCGATGCGAACGGCGGGACGGCCCGGCCCGGACGCTTCCACCGCGGCCGAGGCGAGGCTCATGGCGAGCGCAACGAGCATCAGGACCGGCAGGCCGATGGATGCCCCTCGCGGAGCCGAAGCGTCGGGCTGGGAGTGGGTGGGCCGAGACACGGCAGGGAAGTATCGACCCTTCGAGGCGCCGGAGCAACCCCCTTGGGGCCGGGAGGCACCCTTCGGGCGCGAATAACTGGACAGCGGCCCTGGGCGGGGCCGATATCGACCCCGCTCCGGGGCGGCCGATTCGGCATCCGGTGGGCTACGGTGTCCTGATGACCGGCCAGTCGCCCCGCGAGCACGAGGATCCGCCCCCGATGATCGCCACACGCGCTGCGCTGCCGACGACGCGGGATTCCGTCACGCACAAGTTCCGCGTGGACCGCCACGAAGGGTACCTGACCATCGGCCTGTACCCGGACGGGCGGCCCGGAGAGATCTTCTTGAAGATCTCCAAGGAGGGCACGGCCCTCTCCGGTATGGCGCAAGCGTTCTGCCGGGCGTTCAGCCTCGCCATCCAGCACGGCCTCTCGGTCGAGGAGGCCGTCGTCCGGTTCAAGGGCATGCGGTTCGAGCCTCTCGGCGCGACAAGCAACCCGGACATCCCGGAGGCCGAGTCGATCGTGGACTACGTGGCGCGGTACTTGGAACTCCATTTCGCGACGCGGACCCGCCGGTAACGCTCAACACACCCGGTTCGGCGGCTCGGACCCTTCGAGGATTGCTGCCGCGTTTTCGGCGACCATGTCCGTCATCATCTCGCGGTAGCGGACGGCTGCGCTGCCCAGGTGCGGCGTCATCACCACATTGTCCAGGCCGAGCAGATCGGGATGGACTTCCGGCTCGCGCTCGAAGACGTCCAACCCAGCGCCCCAGATGCGCCGTTGCTTGAGGGCTTCGGCGAGCGCTGCCTCTTCGATCACCGGGCCGCGGGCCGTGTTCACGAGGATGGCGGTCGGTTTCATCAGGCCGATCGCCCTCGCGTCGATGATGTGGCGTGTTTCCGGCGTGAGTGGAACATGCACGCTCACGAGGTCGGCTTGGGCCAGGCCGTCCTCCAGCGGCACCCGCTCGGCGGAGAGAGGGGCCAGTTCGAAGTCCCAGTGCCGCGACCGCGCGACATACAGCACGCGCATGCCCCACCCCCGCGACCGCATCGCCGTCGCGAACCCGATCCGGCCCGCCCCCACGATCAGCAGTGTCCGACCCGTGAAGTCCAGCCCCATGAACTCGGCCATCCCGAGCGGACCGTGGCGTTTCCAGTCGCCCGAGCGGGTGAAGCGGTCCCCCTCAACCACCCTGCGGGCGACGGCCAACGCCAAGGCCCAGGCCATGTCCGCGGTGCCCTCGGTGACGGCATCCGGGGTGTTCGTGACGACGACGCCGCGGCGTCGGCAGGCGTCGAAGTCGAAGTTGTCCACACCCACCGCGAAGTTGCAGACTCCCCGCAACTGAGGCCCGGCGGCCTCAAGCAGCGCGTCGTCAACGCGGTCGGTGTACATCGTGACGAGGACGGACGCGCCCCGGGCAAAATCACGCAACTCCGGCGGTGACAGGACTTTGTCGCCCGCGATGCGGATCGAGGCCCCGCCGACGCGGAGCGTGCCGGGGATGCGTCGCGTGACCGCGATGACAGTCGGGGCGGACCGCGCAACCGGACGTGAATCGGTCATGCGCCAACGGTAGCCGGGCGTCGGGGAAGGCTCCCCAACGCGTGCACCGAGGCCCGTTCGGGGCCTCCCGGAAGGCATCGGTGCCGTCGGCCGACGCCGAGCGGCGTGGCTCGCGGCTCAACAAAGACTGTTTTTTTCGGTTTTTTTGCCCCCGGACCACTTGCCGAACGGTCCCAGCCGCGTTACAACCCGCGGATTCGTTGGCCGAATCGTTCGGACACAAACAGGAGGTTACGGAGTCCACACATGGCGAAGAAGAAAGCGAAGAAGGCTGCACGGAAGACGGCGAGCGCTCCCGCGGCGAAGAAACCGGCGAAAATCTCCGCGGCGAGCAAGGCGCGCACCAAGAGCGAGGTCTACTCGGTCCTCGCGGATCACGCCGGGATCAGCAAGAAGCAGGCTGTGGCGGTGTTCAACGGCCTGTCGAGCATCATCGAGGCCGACCTGAGCAAGCGAGGCCCGGGCGTCGTGGTCGTTCCCGGCCTGATGAAGGTCGTGGTGCAGCGCAAGCCCGCGACCAAGGCCCGCAAGGGCATCAACCCCTTCACGGGCGAGGAGACGATGTTCAAGGCCAAGCCGGCCCGCAACGTCGTCAAGGTCCGCCCGATGAAGGGCCTCAAGGACCTCGTGGCCTGATCGAACGCGCCGCGAGCGGCGAAACGTGCAACCACGCGACGGGTCGCCCGCGAGGGCGGCCCGTTGTTGTTCGTCTTCACGAGCCGTGAATCCGGCGCGAACCGAGCGTCGTATCATCTCGGCCGCGGTCCGGCGAACGCACGACGCGCGCAGACCCCACCGCCCCGGCCGCGCCCCGTGATGATCCGGGGCGTTCCTTTCCCACCGCCGGGAAACGCACCGCTCATCCGAACGCTTGCCCACCGTTCCCACGGAGCACACAATGACCGCCAGATTCGCGATGGAGCCTCTCGAATCCCGCGTTCTCTTCGCGACCGACTTCGCGGGCGTCGGGCTGATCTATGGCGCATCGGGGCCCGCGACCGTCGGGCGCACGTTCTTGCAGGAGAGCGTGCTCAGCCCCGAGTTCTCCGCGTCGGGCGACGTCTACGTCAGTGGCGTCAACGACCGCCAGCGCGACGCCAACATCCTCTACAGCAGCATCACGAACCTCACGGACGGACGCTTTCTCCGGACCCCCGACCGCGGCCTGCTCGGGTCGCTCGTCGAGTCCAACGGCGCCCGCTTTCTGAGCGGCGACGGCTACTCGCTGGGCTGGTGGTACGGCGAGTACGGAACGTCGAGCAAGGAACTCGAACTGCTTCTCGACCACAACCGCGGCGCGAAACAGATCGACTTCGAGGAGTCCTACCGCTACACGTCGATCGGCTACAACAGCGGCTCGACGCCGGCGAGGTTCTTCAGTTCGACCGGTCGTCTCACCATCGGCGACGGACGCTTCGACTGGAGCGCGAGTTACGGCACGCTCCCCCACTCGTCGAGCAACATCGACTCCGTCACCGCCGACGGCGTGCTGCGGACGGCCAGGCAGGAGTACGCCTACCTCTCCGCCGGCGGCGGCGTGCTCGTCTGGGCCGATATGCGCTCCGGCGACGGCGCGGTCACGCTCGGGGCCGCCGTCGTCGCCGACGGATCGCAGACCTTCAGCACCATGATCGGCGGCTACCTGCTCGCGTACGGCAACACCAACGGCGGCGGGATCGACTTCCGCCAGTTCTTCCTCGATCTCGAGGACGACGGCGACTACAAGATCTACGACCTCGACGAGTACGATGACGGCAAGCGCGAAGCGCTCGAACGCGGGTTCTGGCGCGTCACGGGTTCCACGCTCGTCCTCGAGGAACGCGACACCAAGGCCGAGTTCAGGCTCGTCATCGGGCCGGACGGCCGCACGATCATCGGCCAAAGCACCGAGTCCGGCGCCGCGTCCATCCCGGTCTTCGCCGTCGGCACCCGCGCCGAGCCGGGGGACGGCGGCGGCAACACGCCCCCATCCGCCCCGGTCATCGTCGTCCCCGCCACGAGCCAGTTCGACCGCTCCGTGGTCTACGAACTCGGCCCTGACGGAACGTGGTTCGAGGTCGATCTTGTCCGAGTCGCCGGCGGGCCGAACATCACCGGCAAGACCGTTGCATGGATCGACCCCAAGGACAGCCGCGCTTATGCCGCCGCGATCACGGCGCAGGGCCTCGTCCTCTACACCGGCGCTGCGGACGGCACCTGGAGTTTCCGCAACCTCACGACCGAGGCCTTCGGGGGGGTCGCGATCGCCTCGGAACTCGGTGTCATGGTCTCCCCCGACGACACGGTCCACCTCACAGGCCTGACCTCCGACGGGCACGTCGCCCGCTACTTCCAGAACGGCGCGCAGGACGACAGCGGCTACCGCTGGAGTTTCGAGAACCTCTCGACCAGGTACCTCGACCCCGCCGGACTGCCCACGCCTCAGTACACCGGGCTGATCTCGTTCTCGACGGCGTGGGGAGGGCTGAATGTCGTCGGCCTCGACGCCGACGGCGCGATCTGGTCGGTGTGGTGGGCACCCGGACTCTCTGCCTGGACCGTGAACGACTTGACGACGCTCTACGGCGCTGAGCCTCTCGTCGGGGGCCTCACGGTGTACCTCACCTCGTGGCAGGGCATCAACATCGCCGGCATCGGCGACGACGGACACATCAAGGTCACGTGGTGGGTTCCCGCTTTCGAGGGCGACTGGGTCCAGAGCGACCTCACCGCCGAGGCCAACGGAGCGCTCCTCGACCCGGCCACCGTGTCCAGTTACGTCTCGACGTGGGATGGGCTGAATATCGTCGGCGCGGACAAGGACACGGGCGAGATCATCGTGTACTGGTGGTCCCCCGCACGCGTCGAGGAAGGCTGGGCCCTCACCTCGCTCTCCGACACCGTCCCCGTCGGCACGCCCCTCATCGGCGCGCCGCTCTCGGGCATCGCCGGCTCGAACAGCAGCCTCAATGTCTTCGGCTATACGAGCGCGGGCGCCTTCGTGCGGTATTACTGGGAGCCGGCCTTCGGCGGAGCCTGGAACGCCGAGAATCTCACGGACATCGCTGTCGAGCGTTGATCGCCCCGCGCAGCCCCGCGCCACCCGTCATAAAGGCGATCGAGTCATTGTGTCCGCGAAGAGAATGGGCGCAACAGGACTCGAACACCCCCCGAAATCGTCGGGAAATACGGGTGGTTCGGGTTCGGGCGGCGCAGAATCCGGCGCACTTCGCGGCGGTTCGGGCACCGGAGCGGCACCGGCGACGCTCCCGACAGCACCCGGAGCAACCGCACCGGCGACGACCGCCGGCGGGGGTGGGGATGCCGACCTGGCGGGCCGTCTGGCCGCGGCACTGGACGCCCTGCCCCCGGAGGACCGGCGCGCCATCGCCGAGCACGTCGAGGCCCTGGCCCGGCTCTCGAACGCTAAGCGGGCGGCGGTGCTCACGTTGACTCGGGAGGGCTGAGCGATGCCGAGCGAGCCGTCACCAATCGGGGCAAACGGACGGGACCGGCGGGGGCGGTTCGCGCCCGGCAACGATGGTGGACCCGGCAACCCGCACGCGGCCAAGGTGGCGGCCCTCCGCTCTGCGCTGCTCGGGGCCGTCTCCGAGGATGACGTGGCCGCGGTGGTCGCGGCCCTGATCGACAAGGCCAAGGCCGGCGACGTGGCCGCCGTGCGCGAACTGTTCAGCCGCACGCTCGGGCCTGCGGAAGCCCTCGACGTGCTGCAACGGCTTGAGGCGGTCGAAGGGGCCGTGCGGGCGATGGCGAAGGGGTAACGGGCATGAGCGTTCGGACGCGGCTGGCGAAGGTGGAGCGGGAGTTGGGCGTGAACGGCGCGGGCTGTCCTGTCTGCGGCGACGCGGGGCACCCGGCGGTGGTGCTGGAGGACCGCGGGAGGGTGTCGGAGTCGGGCGGCTGCCCCCGCTGCGGCAGGGTGAGCGTCGTGAAGCGGATCGTGCTGGATGACGACGACGAGGAGCGAACGTGAGCATCCGGGGTGGCAACCCATCTTGCTGTACGCTGTCCACACACCCAGACCATCAAGGAGACGGAGCATGAGCGAAAACCCGACGACGGATACGGGACGCATGACCCGCTTGCGGAGTGGTCCAATCTGGACGGCTCTCTACCGGCTGGCGGTGCTCGGCCTGCTGGGCGTGGTTGCCTGGCACACTAGTCGGGTCGCGGACCGGGTGGAAGCAAGCGTGTACGTCCGCGGCGAAGCCGTGCCGGTGGACGTGCGGCGGTCTGTGGACGTCAACTGGCCGAGCGCAGGAGTACCAGTGAACGTCCAGTGGCCGGTCGATGCCAACGTGGTCGGAACGGTCCAGGTGCAGGGGCTGGTCGATGCCAACGTGGTCGGAATGTCTATCCGACGCGGCCTGCCGGTCTACGTTGTCGGGATTGACGGACCGGTCGATGCCTACGTGAGCGGCCCAGCGGTGCCGGTGAAGGTTCAAGGGACAGTCGATGCCTATGTGAGCGGCCCAGTCGATGCCAACGTGGTCGGTTTCGATTGGGCGGGGCCGCTACAACATCAGGCGATCCCGGTGAGGGTGCGGTAGCGGTTCAATGAAAGACAACGCCACGGGCCGCACGGTCCGCCCCCGTACCCCCCACGCCCTGTCGGCACAATGAACTGGGGGTGCGGCACAGCGGACTCCCGAAGTGTACGGGGCCGGACCCGACCCCGGCGAGTGGGTGACCCTTGTGGCAGCCGAGGATCGCGTTCACTGCGTGCGGTTTCCGGTGCCGCGGCAGGCATAACGGAGCGGGGCCGCAGGGGACGGTATCCGGCAGGTGGAACCCGTACACTGGTTCCATGCCACTCTACAAAATCACTGGAGCGCGTGCCGATGATGCCAGTGACGTGGTGGTAATCATCGGCGGCAAGTCCGAAGCGCATGCGGTGGCGGCCGCAAGCGAGCGGGGCATCTTTGCCGCCACCATTGAGGCGCTGTCAGAGCGCCGATCCCGGGTCACAAGGGGGACACTGACCGAAGTAGCGTATGAACTGCTCGGCGTTGGCCGTGTGGAGGATGCACTAGTCGCGCGCAGAGCCGCGATGAGGCTCGCCGAGGAAGCCGTCGAAGTGACCGCATGGGACCGCTTGGCGATGGTGGACTTCCTGATTGCCGCCGGATACACGGATGAAGCATGGAGGATCATTCAGACAGCCAAGCTCACCCCTCCACCAGATGACGAGCGCAGCGCCGAAACGTGGATCGCCGACCTGTACCACCGGTCTGCTGCGGTCTATCGCGCAATGGGGCGGGACCGCGAGGCGAACGCCGCGAGCATCGTGCGGTTAGTTACGCTCACTGCCGCTTCCTGGTGGCGCACAAACCCAGAGTCTTCCGCCGAGAGCATGGCCAGCGAGCTACAAGACAAGCTCGGGTTCAACCGTCGCCGATCCGAACAACTCGCCGCCAGCACCTACGCGGCGCTGGCGCGCCGCGCCTACGACGCTCGCGCCGCCTACGAAGTTGAAGATTTGATTCTAGAGGCGTTGCGAGCTGGCCCGTGAAAGGTGAGTGCGATGAGCGCATCGGATGGGGAAGGGGGTCTGAAACCTCCCGGGGTCGCGCCAAGGGACCGCGAGGTGCCCGTCGGAGGTTTTGTTGTCGGCTTCGCGGGTCCGCGCGCGCGAGGACGCCCTCCCCACCGACCGGGCGCGGTACACTGGGCCGGGCATCAGGACTGATCCCCCGATGAACGGCTCGGGCGCGGTGAGCGCTGGCACTCTCCCGCCTCCGCGCTCGGGCCGGCCCGACGGAGAGTGCAGCATGGCAGGTAAAGCCAAGGTGGCGGCGCGCAAGGAAGACGCGGCTGTACCCCCCGACGCCGAACGGCGGATGCGAGCGCTCGCCCCTGAATGGACAATGCTTGCCGATCGCTTCCGGCTCGCAGCCGAAACGCCCGCGTCGCTGGATCGCCTGTACGCGATGGTCCGGGAGGCGGGGCAACGGCTCTTGAAGTCGGTCGCGGGGGGGAGGCTGCTCGGAACTGACTGGCGATTCACTGTCGGCGTTATGGTGGACGTGAGCACCGAGCAGGATCAGAAGCAGACGACCCCATCCCACAAGCGCGCCCAACGCAGCGACGTTGAAGGGCTGTTCGCGGACCCCTACTGCCGGTGGTTCAACATCTACGTCGAAACGTATCTGGCCGATGCCGTTGACCTCCCGATCGGGGGCTTCGCCGGCTTTGACAATCGGGGCCGGGATGAGGGGCAGACTCGCGCCATGATGGTGGAGCGCGCGCAAGCGTACGCGCAGTGCTGCTCGCTCCTGGCCGAGCGGGAACTCGCTCCGAAAGTACCGGACGATGAGACGGCGGCTCGCTTGGCGAGCAGTGCTGCGCGCAGCATCCGCGACTTTCTCGCCTTCGTCGATGCTCTCGACACGGACGCCGGGGGCAATCGCGTCTGTCCGGAGCATCGCCTGACGCTGGAGGACAAGTGGACCGCGGTGTGCGAAGCCTGCAACGCCCTGCGCCGTCACCTTCGGACTGGGTTAGGCGTCGATGAACGCGGCTTCGAGAACATCGACGCTTTGCAAGGCGAGAACCGAGAACTCTTCGACCTGGCTTCACAGGCGTTGTGGAAGTCGGCTATCACCCGGTACACGCGCGATGGGAGGGACGTGCTGGATGCTCCCGACCCCATCGTCGAGGTTGGGCGGCGCGTGGTCGAGGCGGACCGTATCCGAAAACTGCGGGCGATTGCCACGATGCTGGCGCTACGCGCTGCGCCCCCGGTCCCGCCCGGCGCGGCGGGGGAAATGGATCGGTGGAGGGCGAACGCCACGCCCGCAAAGAGGGAGCGGCTTGCCGCGCTGGCGGACAACTTCGCGGACCTGGCGAAGCACGACCGGACTCTGTTTGCCAAAGGAAACTCCGTCGGCGAAGCGTGGAGGTACACGCTTGCAAGCGGTGACGCGAACGTTGAAGCCGTGCGCACTTTCCATCGACTCGCAGAGGAAGCGTCGCGCACACTCGGGCTTGCGCCGGTCGGTTCGGAAGGGTGGCTGGCCCGCCTGTTCGCGGTCGGCGAGGGTATGGGCTACGTCGAAGTTGAGCGCGGGGGGAAAGCGGAACTTCAGAGCGGGGACACGACCGAACCCGTGCCATTCTTCTCGCGGACGATCTGCAACGCTGCCGAGGCATCCGCGCTGCTGCTGCGGAAGATGGTGGCCGAACACGACACCGAAGAGCCGGCTGGGAACGGCGGGCGCGGCGGGGGCAAGGGCACGGGGCGTGTGACCGAGGAAGAGAAGAAACGCCGTGAGGAGTCCGTGCGGGCCTACATCCGCGGTCAACGGGAGAAAGGCGTTCCCGTTGAGAGAATCGCCCGAGATGACATTGCCTCCGCCACCGGGATTCCGGCGTCCGCGGTGTCGAGCACCGGCACATGGAAGGCCCTGGCGGCTGAGAAGAAAACGGCCCGCTCTCCGCGGCGGCTGAACGCCGACCCCGAGGACATCGACGCCGCGATAGCGGCTCGGGACTGGGGGCACGTGCGGGCCGCTCAAGAGCGGGAGGCCCGCCACGGCAACGGATAGCCCCGTTGCCCGTCGTTTTGATCTTCGTTTTGCTCCGTTGCGCCGACGGCGTTCACGGGTGAGGGCGTGCCTTGCCGCACTGTGGGGCAGGCACGACCCGGCACCTGTGGAGCCTCATCATGGCGAACGCTGTCTCAAACCCCCGCCCCCCGCGCCTGCTCGTGAACGCGCGGGAGGCCGCGGACCTCCTGGCGATCAGCGAACGAACGCTTTGGGAGTTGACCCGGACGGGTGAACTGTGCGCCGTTCGGATCGGCAGGGCCGTCCGTTACGACCTGGCGGACCTCCGCACCTGGATCGACCGGAAGAGGGGGGCGGGCGAGGAACCCACCCCCCGAAAGCGTCGCGGCCCGGGGAGGGGCACGCGGCGCGACGAACAAGCACCCCGAGGATATCGCGTTCCCGGCCGCGCCGGAAGTGGTGTGGGGCCTGGGCGCGCTGCTCCATTCCGCCGGCGTGGCGCGGTTCCTCGAACTCGGCATCCCGCCGGAGGCGTTCGAGGACAATGCGCGCCCGATCGTCGGCGCGCTGCTCGCGGGTCAGCCGGTCGATCGGGGCCGGGTGCGGAGCGCGCTGGAGCGCGAGCGGCCCGGCGAGTTGTCTTTGGCCGAGTCGATGCTGTGCCTTCGCGTGCGCGACGCCCGGCACGCGGTTCGCGCCGTGGATCTGCTCGCCGAGCATCTGGCGGCGCGGTGGTTGCCGCTGTACCTGCGCTGGGGTGCCGAGCGGCTGGAGCGCGGCGAGCCGCTGGCGCACGTCGCGCGCGACCTGGATTCGTGGCTCGGCTGCGCTCGTCCCTGCCTGTTCGCCCGCGAGAGGGGGGCCGCGGCATGAGGAACCCCCGCGAGCGAGCAGAAGCAGGCTGGCAGCGTGAGGCCGAGAAGGCCACAACGCCGATGCCCGGATCGCCGGTGCTGGTGCGGATGGCCGACGTGAAACCTGAGCCGGTGCGCTGGCTTTGGCCCGGCCGCATCGCGCTCGGGAAACTCACGCTGATCGCGGGCGACCCTGGGCTGGGCAAGAGTTTCCTCACGCTCGACGTTGCCTCGCGCGTGAGCACCGGCGCGGGCTGGCCGGACGCGATCGGAGTCTCGCACTCCCCGGGCGGCGTCGTGCTGCTCAGCGCGGAGGACGATCCTGCCGACACCATCCGGCCACGTCTCGAAGCGGCCGGGGCGGACCTCTCGCGCATCGTCGTCCTTCAGGCGGTTCACGCCGGCGGGGGAGGCCGATCGTCGGTTCGCACCTTCGACCTCACGCGCGACCTGTCCGCGCTGGAACGCGCGATCCGAGACACGCCGGACTGTCGATTGGTCGTGATCGACCCGGTGACGGCGTACCTGGGCGGGACCGACTCGCACAAGAACGGCGAGATACGCGGGCTACTCGCCCCACTGGCGGACCTCGCGGCTCGGTACGGTGTCGCGGTGGTCGCCGTGACCCACCTGAACAAGAGCGGCGGCGGGAGCGCGGTCTACCGGACGATGGGCAGCCTCGCGTTCGTCGCGGCGGCGCGGGCGGCATGGGCGGTCGTGGCGGACAAGGCCGACCCGCATCGGCGGCTGCTGCTGCCGATCAAGAACAACCTGGCGGCGAACCGCGGCGGGCTGGCGTACTCGTTCGTGGACTCGCCGGGGCACGATCAACCGCAACTCGCCTGGGAAGAAGGGGCCGTGTCGATCAGCGCGGACGACGCTCTTGCGGTCGAGCGTGGCGGCAAGCGGTCGGTGGTGGACGACGCCGCGGACTGGCTGCGCGACCTGCTCTCGGACGGCCCGCGCGCGATGAAGGACGTTGAGGACGATGCCCGGGGCGCGGGGTACTCGCTCGCGGCCCTGCGCCGGGCGAAGGCCGTGCTGGGCGTCGTGTCCCGCAAGCCCGCCTTCGGCGGCCCGTGGGAGTGGTCTTTGCCCCCCGAAGGTGCGCAACACCCAAGGTGCGCACGCCCTCTCTCTCACCCGTGCGCACCTTCGGCTGGCGGGGTCGAAAACAACGATTTTGGGGGGTCCGAGGCACCCCCTGCGCCCGAAGGTGCGCAAGCCCCGGAGAGAGGGAACCGTGCGCACCTTGGGGGCGTCGAGGACGACGGCGATCTCGGCGCGTTCTGCTCCGACCTCCCCGAACCGGAGGGCGGCGTCGGAACCGACGGAACCGAGAGGAGGAATCACGCTTGACACCATTCACGCGATACATTACTATCCCGGGTGTGATCGCCAGCTTCGCCGATCGTGAGACGGAGGCCCTGTTCCGCCTGGAGCGGGTCAAACGGCTCGACCCCCGTGTGCAACGGGCGGCCCTCAGGAAGTTGCTCATGCTGGACGCCGCGACGACACTGGACGACCTGCGTGCTCCGCCGGGCAACCGGCTGGAGGCTCTGCGCGGCGAGCGGGCGGGGCAGCACAGCATCCGCGTCAACGATCAGTGGCGGGTCGTGTTCACCTGGCGCGACGGTCGGGCGCACGACGTGGCGATCGTGGACTACCACTGACGGAGAAACACACCATGCCCCCGAAGCACAAGCCCGTCCATCCCGGCGAGATACTGCGAACCGAGTTCCTGGAGCCGCTGCGCATCACCAAGTACCGGCTCGCCAAAGAGACCGGGATGCCCGCGGATCGCGTGGGGCGGCTGGTGAAGGGCACGCGGGCGTTCACGGCCGATACGGCCCTGCGGCTGGGCCGGTACTTCGGAACCTCCCCGGCGTTCTGGATGAACCTGCAAGCCCGTTACGACCTGGACGTGACGGCTGCCGCCGCGGGGCGGGAGATTGAGAAGCGCGTGCGACCGTTCGAGGCCGCGTGACACGGAAGGGACGGTGAACGATGGCGAGCGTTGCACGCGACAGGAACGGGACCAAGCGGGTGCTGTTCGTCGATGGCGACGGGGCGCGGCGGACGATCCGGCTCGGGGACGTGCAGGTGAAGGCGGCGGAGAGTTTCCGGCTGCGCGTCGAAACGCTGCTCGCCTGCCGCACGACGGGAACGCCTATCGACGGCGACACGGCCCGGTGGCTCGCCGACCTGCCGGACGCGATGCACGCCCGGCTCGCGTGTGTCGGGCTTGTGGAGCCGCGCGAGCGGGCCGCGGCCCCGACGCTCGGGATGCTGCTCGGCCGCTTCGCCGAGTCGGCGGTGGTGAAGCCCGTGACGCTCGCGGCGTACCGGCAGGCGATCGGCAGCCTGCGCGAGCACTTCGGCGACGACGCTCCGCTCAACACCATCACGCCGGCGCGGGCCGACGGGTGGCGCAAGGCCCTGGCCGAATCGACGCTCGCCCCGGCGACGGTGGCCAAGCGCGTGAACGTCGCCAAGACGATCTTCCGCAAGGCCGTCCGGTGGGGGCTGATCCCGTCCAGCCCGTTCGCGGACCTGCGGGCGGGTTCGCAGTCGAATCCCGACCGCGCGCACTACGTCGATGCCGAGACGACGCGGGCGGTGCTGGCGGCGTGCCCCGACGACCAATGGCGCGCCATCGTCGCCCTGAGCCGCTACGCGGGCCTGCGCTGCCCGTCCGAAGTCGTGGGGCTGACGTGGGGCGACGTGAACTGGGAACGCGGCCGGCTGACCGTGCGCAGCCCCAAGACGGCCGGCCACGACGGGCACGCGGTGCGCGTGGTGCCGATCGCGCCCGAGTTGCGGCCGATCCTGCTGGCCCTGTTCGTCGAGGCCGAGCCGGGCGTGGAGCCTGTGGTGCCGCGGCTGCGCGACCCGGCGACGAACCTGCGGACCCACTTCCTGCGGATCATCGGGCGGGCGGGGGTCAAGCCGTGGCCGCGGCTGTTCCACAACCTGCGGGCGTCGTGCGCGTGCGATTGGGTGGAGCGGTTCCCGGCGCACGTCGTGGCGGGGTGGCTGGGGCACTCCCCATTGATCGCGGCCCGGCACTACCTGCAAACCCGCGACGCCCACTTTGACCTCGCGGCGGGCGTTGGGCAAAGCGGCGCAGAATGCGGCGCACTCGGCGCGCAAAACGCGGCGCAGCACGCTCCCGCGTCGAATCGCAACGATTCGCACGAATCATCGGAAACGCTTGCGGGGAGCGGTGTTGCGCGAGAGTTTGCGGATCGCTGCGTACTCACGCGAAACGAGCCAATGGGCGCAACAGGACTCGAACCTGTGACCTCTTCCATGTGACGGAAGCGCTCTAGCCAACTGAGCTATGCGCCCGAACGCCGCCCTGGGCGGCCGGACGGGGCAGTATAGCCGGGGCGCCACCGGACGAGAGGCGTCGGCCGATCTGTGCGCGGATGGTCACGGCCGCTGGAGTCGGGCGGTGACCGTTCGTTCCGGATCGGCGGCGAACGTGACGGTGACCGACGCGGCCTGGCGGTCGATCGAGGTGAGCGTCCAGCCCTGGGCGATCTCGGCTCCGAGCCGGTACGGCTTGCCGTTGATGACCGCCAGAGGCTCGCGACCGCCCAGCATGAGCGCGGTCAGCACGACGGCCGGGGGCGTGTCCGCGGCTGGCTTGGGCGTCTCGGGGTTGCTCGGCACAGGGGGCAGGACGATCTGGGTGATGGGCGCGGGCTTATCCGGGTCGTCGAAGAGGAACGGAGACAGGAGCGGAGCATCGGCGGACTGCGCGGCCGCGAATCTCGCCACGGCTGCCTGCTCCGGCGTTATCGAGCGGCGGACATAGGCCATCGGGGCGTCGGCCGGCTTCTGCTTCGTGGACATGGCGGAGGCCGTTTGGGGGGACTGCACGCCGACCGTGCGAACGCCCAGAAGCATGAGCATCGGGATGACGGCCAGTCCCGCCGCGACCAGGCGCAACTTCGATGGAGTCAGGTTCATTTCGTCCCTCGCGTGGTGGCGGCGGGCGAGACCGGCCTGGGGTCCGGTTCGAGGAGGGATCGGACCAGCCGAAAATGCGAGGTCTCGATCGTGGCGGTGACTTCCTGTGGGGAGTCGCCGGGTCTTGGTGCGACGCGGAGCGCCGTGATCCGGGTGAGTCCGATCTCGCGCTCGAGTTGCGCGACGAAGCGGGAAACGGCGTCGAAGGTGCCGATGGCGATGATCGTGTACTCGACGGTCTCGATCTCCGTCTTCGAGCCGGGACGGCGGTTCGCGCCGGTCGCGCGTCGCTTGGGGTCGAGGCGGTCGATGCGCACGCCGTGCGACGCCGCCGCACCGGTCAGCGTGTCGTAGAGCATCGCCGGCTCGCCCGACGCCTTCGATTGCTGGTCGATCTCGACGGCGCGCGCCGTGAGTTCGCGCAGCCGGGCTTCGGGCGGGACCGCACGGCTCGCGTCCTCCTTGCGTGCGGCCTCGATCTTCACTTCCTGGGCCGCCTGCCGGGCCTTCGCGGTGGCGAGTCGTGCTTCGAGCGGTTTGAGAAGCCCGAACCATCCGCCCGCGATGATCGTGCCGACCACCAGGGTTTCGATCGCGACCCTCCGGACGATCAGGTGTCTCATGGCTTGCCCTCCCCCGCCACGACGATCGGGTGCGGCAGGCCGTGCATCTGTGCCCGGAGCACGAAACTCCGGGCCGGCGCCTCGTCCAGGACGGTGTTTCGGGTCGAGGTCAGTTGCACGGAGCGGGTGAGGGGGGAGGCCGCCAGGGCTTCGAGGTAGCGGCTCAGCGGCTCCTGCCCTTCCGCGCCAGTGCCCGCGAGCGCGATCCCGCGGACTGTGAGCGCCGGCCCTTCGCGTCCGACGTCACCGGTCACCTCGAGCAACCGAACGTCTTCGCTCGCTACCGCGGCGAGCTGGCGCAGCGTGGCGAACCAGTCGGGATACTCGCCGAGCGTGGCGGCGAGCGATGCCTCGGCGTCGGCGAGGCGTGCGGCCAGTTCGGCGGCGCGTTGGTCGATCTCCGCGGCCCGGTCGATCGACTCGATGATCGGAGCGTTCGCGTGCATGAGCCGATCGAGCGCAGCGCGGTGGTGCGCGATCCGGGCACCGTCGGCGGCGAGCAGAAGGCCGGCGGCCACGCCGCCCGCGCGAACGCCGACCGCGAGCACTCCCCCAACCCGGCGAGCCTCCGCCGACAAGGGCAGCAGATTCAGGGCGGGGAGCGGGCGCTCGACGCACGCACGGAGAGACGCGCTGCACGCGCCCGGTTCATACTTCGGCGCGTCCTCGCTGACGACCGCTTCGGCGTCGAGGTGGTTCGACAGCAACTCGGCGAGACGGGGGATCCGCCCGCCGGGGCCGCTGAGCACGAGCCGGACCCTCGACAGGTCGCTGTGGCTCATGCCGAAGCGGATCGTCTGGCGTGTTTCGACGACGTACCGCTGGATGATCGGCTGGAGCAGCGGCAGCACCGCGGAGCCGCGCAGCCCGGAACTCGCATCGATGACGCCGTCCGGGTCGGGGATGCCCCGCGTGTGCAGGAACTCGCGCGCCCGCTCCCGCTCACCGGTGGTCGGCGGCGCGGCGTGGCCGACCGGATGGAACGCCCTGACGAGCGCTTCGAGCAGCAGGTCGCACCCGAGATCGAACGATCGGAGGCAGCGAAGACTGCCCCCGTTCCCAGCGGAGATCACGGTGTGGCGTTCGCCCAGGAGCATGTGCACGTCGTTCGGGCGGCAGGATTCGTCCAGCGCCGCCCGCGCCGCGGCGGCGATGAGGGGCGCCTCCATCGGCGCGATCAGGACCGGACGACAGCCCGCGCGAACGAGGAGTCCGTACAGCGATTGGGCGCGATCATCGCGATCCGCCGCCGCAAGCACGTGCGTCCGAGGCGGGTCGCCGGACGCGTCTCGGTCGAGAATCGAGCAGGACACCGGGTTGCCGAACGCCGGATAGGGGAGCGCCTCGACCGCTTGCAGGCGTGCGGCGCGGAGCGCGGCGTCGCCGGCCGCGGGACAACTGGCGAGCATCGCGGTGGCGTCGGGGCCGTCGTGGTAGAGCATCGCGCGCGCACCGCGTCTCGCGCCGACTCGCTTCATGAGCGAGGCGAGCAGCGCGTCCAGCGGCATCAGTCCGTCCGCCCAATACCCCTCCCATTCGGTCGGGTCGAGCTCGACCGCGGCGGCTCGTACCACCGCGCGATCCGAGGCCACCACGACCTCCAGCCGCGTCGGCGACAGCCCAATGCACAGGCTCGTTGATCTCAGCACGAGAGCACGCTCCCCTGCGGCACCACCCGCTGTCACATCATCGACCCGTGCGGGCGGCGACTTGTGCCCCTCTCGGGAGCGCGGGGTTCCCGGACCTCACTCCACGAGCAGGTTCAGGCGGCGTCGGGCCTCGCCGGAGCGGCCTTCGACCACGATCTCGCCGACTTCTCCGGACGGGGGGAGGGCGACGAACGCAACCGTCGCCACGCCGACGGCCTGCTCGCTCCCGACAACCGGCGGCTCAAGCCCGCCGACGACCGCGCGGACCGCGATGAACGCGCCGGATTCCGCCGCGTAGAAGGCTCTCGTGGTCTCGGCCCGCATCGCGCCCAGGACAACCTCGTCGCCGGCCGGGCGGACCGATCCCATCACCACCAGATGCAGCATGGCGATGACGACGATCACGACGGCGAGCGCGACGCCGCCGTGCCGGCGGGTGGTGCGTGGCAGCGCGAGCCGATCCGTTGTGTCGAGTGCGTCCATCTTTCACTCCCCTGCGGGCTGGACGATCGTGACGCGTGCGAACGCCGTGCCCCGGAGTTCGACGCCGCGCACCACGAGCCGGACGGTGAAGCGCCGCGTCTCCTCCGGTGTCGCCGAGCAGTCGGTCACGCCGTCCGACGCCAGGTACCCGATCTCGAACGCGGACACCTGCCGGCAGAGCACGCCCTGGACGCCGTTCTCGTCGGTCAGCACGAGGTCCGCGTCGATCAGTTCGACGGCTCGATTGTCGGTGAACTCGACGGCGTCCGAGTCGGCTCGCACAAACCCGACCTGCCCGCCGGCCTCGCCCTCGGGGGCCTCGCGCAGCAGCCGGACCACCCGGTCGAGTGCGAAACCGGCGTCCTCGGCTGCCTCGCGCGTGTCCGCCGACGCCGCGTAGGCATCGCCGAGCGACGCGGTCACGGGCACCACGATCGCGGCGATCACCGCGACGATCACGATCGACAGTGTGACCTCAAGAAGCGTCAGACCGCGGCGCGGGTGCGCTCCGGCCGGGAGCCCGGTACCGAGATGGTCACGCGAGTGAATCACAGTTCCGTCACCACAACCGAGATCGGCAGGGATTGCGTCCCGCCCGTCGCCAGCGGCCATGAAACCGTCACCGTCACCGTTCGGAAGAGGTCGAGTTCGGGATCGCCCGTCGCGCTCCCCGAGGCCGCGTGCGGCGCGGTTACGTCGATCGTGTACGAGAATCCGAGGCCCTCGTAGAAGGACGTGGTGTCCGCGGCCCGCGCCCGCAGGCCGGTGCTCGGCGTTTCGAGCCAGGCGTTCGGGTCTGACAGCGCCCCGTACCCCAGGCCCGGGGCGTCCGAGTACACATCAGCCAGCACGTGCTCGACGACGGCCTGAGCCAGCGCGGTCGCTCTGGTCGTCTGGACCGCGTCGGTCCGCGCGAGCATCGCTTCCTGCACGACGATGACCGAGGGAGGCACGGCGATCCCCAGCACGACCACCACAACGACGGCCTCGATGAGCGAGAGGCCGCGCCGCAGAAAACGCCGACCGTGCCGTGCGGTGCGCCGTTTCATCGTTCGACAAGCCCCGACACTCGGCGGACTGTGACGGTGAATCCGCCCGTCAACGAGATCGACGCGTCCTGCGTGAAAGGCCCTGTCAGCGCGCCGTCGGCGTCGCGGACCTGCGGCGTGCCGGCGTGCGAGAACCACAGGCGGATCAACCCCGTCGAACCGTCGCCGCCCACGCACGACAGCATCTCGACTCCCGGGAACGCGTCGCCGGTCACGATCGGCACCGCATCGGCGCCTGTCGAGGTCCGCATGGCGGCGATGCTCGCGCCGCCGGCCGGGATGTAGACCGGGGTAAGCGTGCTGGTTGACACGTCGGCGATCACCCCGCTCGGCTGGCCCGTCGTCATGGCGAACGTCCGCGCGCGGGTGAGCAGGCGGTGCGCCTCGCGCGCCGCGGCCGCCTGGCGCGCGCCGCCCGTCGAGCCGAGCGCGGGAATCACGACGATCGCGAGGATGCCGACGATCACGATGACGACCGTCACCTCGAGCAGCGAGAACGCACGTCGTGGATTGCCGGGACGGCGCATCGGAGCGTCCTCAGAGTTCGTTGGCGTTGCGGAAGCCGCCCTGCCCGTCGGGCGACGTCGTGGCGGCCGAAGAGTTCGCGTAGAAGATCGCCACGGGCGGGTCCGCGGCGTTGTTCACGTAGTAGTTCCAGCCGTAGAGGTCCGGGTCTGCCACGGCGCGAGCCTCGGCCTGCTGTTGCGAGACCGACTGCACGGCGGAGAGCCGCGAGTATGGGTTTGCCGGCACGCCTCCCTGCACGACAACTCCGGGCGTCGTCAACTGCTCCAGCGTGGGGTACGGGTCCACGCCGGCGATGATCGCGCGGGCGCGGAACGAGGCGATCGATGAGCGCACGCTCGACACGCTCGAGTCCAGGGCAGCCGTCCGTGCGTCGTCCGTCGCGCCCGCGAACTGTGGCACAACCAGCGCGGCCAGGATGCCCATGATGATCACGACGATCACGATCTCGAGCAGCGAGAACGCGCGTGAACGCGGGCGGATGCACAATTCGGGCATGGCTCTCCCCCTAGTGGTTGAGTTTGACCATCTGCCACATGGGCAGGAACACGGACAGCGCGATCACCAGCACGATCACCGCCAGACAGACCGTGAGCAGTGGCTCGATGACCTGGCTCACGCCCTTGGTCAGGTGTTCCGCCTCGCGCTCGTAGTGCTTGGCCACGACGCCGCAGGAGCGGGAGAGTTCGGCCGAGTCCTTGCCCGCGCTGATCATCCGCCGCGCGAAACTCGGCAGGTACGTCGTGCAGTCGAGAGCGTCTTTGAGCGCGTCCCCGCCCCTGAGCCGCTCGGCGATCCGGTCGCACTCGTGCGCAAAGAGCGGGCGGCCCGTGGCGCGTCCGCCCATCTCGATCGACTCGGTCACGCCGAGGCCCGAACCGAGCGCGATCCCGAACACCCGGGCGAAGCGGGCGGTCGTCACGGCGACCAGCGTCTTCTCGAGGAACGGCACGAACCTGAATGCCCGCTCGAAGAACGCTCGCCCGCCCTCCGTGCGCCACGCCGCCGCGGACGCCAGCACGGCGCCCAGGATCGTGCCCAGGTACGCCCACCAGTGCGCCCGCACCGACGCGGCAAGGCCCTGGATCGCGCGCGTGGTAACCGGGAGTTTCACGTCTGACGACGCGAAGGTCTCGGCGAATCGGGGAACGACGAAGACGATGATGACGCCGACGGCCAGCGCGACGACGCCGACCACGATGATCGGGTAGGCAAGGGCGCGCTTCAACTGCTGGCGCAGTTCGACCTGCCGTTCGAGCATGTCCGCCAGGTGGGACGTGACCGAGCCCAGGCTGCCCGACCGCTCGGCCGCCCGCATCGTCTCCACGTACACCTCGCCGAACACGGCGCGGTGCGCGTCGATGGCCTCGCTGATGGGAGCGCCGGCCTGGATGCGCGACGCCACGTCGCGGATCATCTCCCGCTGCGCAGGCCGCTTCTCGCTCTCGGCGATGCTGCACAGACCCTCTTCGATCGGTATTTTCGCCTCCACCAGCACGCTCAACTCGCGGGTGAGCGCGGCGATGTCCGTCAACGATGCGCTGCGGTGCCCGAGAAGCGCGGCTCGCTCGCGTGCGGGGCGCACGCTGAACGGCGTGAGGCCCATCGAGGCGAGCCGGCGGTAGGCGTCCTGCTCGCCGGTCCCGCGGACCACGCCGCGGCGCCGCGCGCCCGCGCGGTCGACGGCAACGTACCTGAAGACACTCTCGCTCATGCGGACAGCCTCAGTTCACGCTCGTCGGTCTCCTGCACGCCGCGGAGTTTGGCCAGTTCATCGAGCGTCGTCAGGCCGAGTGCCGCCTTGTCCAGGCCGTCGTGCCACATGAGACGCATGCCCTCGTCCATGGCGACGCGCCGGATGTCGCTCACCGAGGCGTTCGCGTCGATGAGGTCGCGGATGCGCGTGGTGACGCGGAGCATCTCGTAGACGCCGACCCGCCCGCGGTAGCCGGTGTTCAGGCAGCGCGGGCATCCGCTCCCTCGCACGAACTTCGCGCCCGTCTCGGGGCGGATGCCCATCTCGCGGAGCAGCGTCGCGTCCGCGTCGTGCGGCTGAACGCAGCCCTCGCACACCCGGCGGACGAGCCGCTGCGCGATCGCGCACAGCAGGGCGTTGTTGATCGCGAACGCCGGCACCGAGAGGTCGCGCAGGCGCGAGACGGCCCCGACCGCGTCGTTGGTGTGCAGCGTCGAAAAGACGAGGTGCCCGGTGAGCGCCGCCTGGGTCGCGATTCGGGCCGTCTCCTCGTCGCGGATCTCTCCGACCAGGATCACGTCCGGGTCCTGCCGGAGGAACGACCGCAGCGCGCTGGCGAACGTCAGCCCGATCTCGGCGTTCGCCTGCACCTGCCGGACCAGCGGGAGGCGGATCTCCACCGGGTCCTCGATGGTCATGATGTTCCGCTCGGGCGAGTTGAGCCGCGAGAGCGCGGCGTAGAGCGTCGTCGTCTTGCCCGAGCCGGTCGGGCCGGTCACCAGGATCATCCCGTGTGGGCGCGAGATCATGTCCTCGAACCATGCCGTTACGTCCCGCGGCATGCCGAGATCCTTCACGTCCCCGATCGCCGCGGCCGGGCGCAGCAGACGCATCACCACGTTCTCGCCGTGGATCGTCGGCACAAGGCTCAGGCGGACGTCGATCGTCTGGTTGCGGTGTACGAACCGGAACTTGCCGTCCTGCGGGCGGCGCGTCTGCGTCAGGTCCAGTTTCGCCATCACCTTCAGCCGCTGCACCATGCTCTCGTGGGCGGAGCGCGGCGGGCCTTGCTGGGGCACCAGCACGCCGTCCAGCCGGTAGCGCAGGTTCAGCGTGCTCTCCTCGGGGTTCAGGTGGATGTCGGACGCGCCCGCGTCGATCGCCGCGACGATCACCTGGTTCACCGCCGCCACGATCGGCTCGTCGCCCGTCGTCAGCGGAGCCTCCGCCTTGGCGTGCGTCGGTTCCGGGGCGCCGGCATCCGTCTGGACCAGGCTGTAGGCGCGGGCGATCAGGGCGCGCAACTGCTCCGCGTCGCAGAGCACGGGGTCCACGTCGGTGCGCAGCACCTGCCGCACCTGGTCGATCGACTGGAGGTTCAGCGGGTCGAGCATGGCGACGGTGGAGACGTCGCCGATCCTGAAGAGCACGAAGGCGGACAGGCGCTCCGACATCGCCCGGGGGATGAGGTTCGCGTTGTTGATGTCCACGTCGTACGCGACGAGATCGACGAACGGGTACTCGCAGAGTTTCGCCCGCGAGATGGCCAGTTGCCGGTGCGTTACCGCGCCGACGGCCACGAGCGCCTCGGGCAGAGGGCACTCATGCTCGCCCGCGTGCTCTCGGGCGCGGTGCGCGTCCGACTCGGTGATCAGGCCGTCCTCGATGAGTGACTGCACGAGGAAATGGCTCGAGTCGAGTACCACGTCGTCCTCCCCGCGTCAGGCCGCGGCGCCTTCAAGTCGTTCGATCAGCGCGTGAATCTGGCGCAGCGCCGCCCCGTCGGTGGTCTCGAACGCCAGACCGAGCAGGTAGGCCGGCCTGCGGTCCGTCATCACCACCCGCCTCACGAGGCACGGGATCGTGAACAGCAGTTCCCCGGTGTCCTGACCGAGGACGCGCAGTTCGAGCCTGCACTGCCTCGGCACGAAGACGTCGCTTACCAGCCCCACCCCGTGCGCACTGAGGTCCACGACGTCGGCGTCGATCCACCCGTCCTTGGACCCCGCCGCCTGGGAGAAGCGGACGACGCCGACGTGCTCAGGCCCGACCCGGAACCGCGCCCGGAGCGCGATGTCGTACCTGGCCGCGTCGCGGACGATCAGGCCCTTCTTGCTCTTCATCGCACCGGCACCCCTTGGGACCGTGGGTCGGCGAGGTCCCCGGGACTCTGCTTCGGCCATACAGACCGGGGCGTTGAGACCGAGTCCCGTCGACGAACGCTCGCCGGGGCGGAGCGCCCAATAACCCGGCGGCACGGGTGCCGAAGGGGCGGCCCGGGCGGCGTGGCTTGTCCCGGGGCGGTCCCGTTCTATAGTCCTGTCTCCCGACCGCGACCGGCGGTCCGGGCCGGCGCTCTCCACGGTGGGGAGCCCCGCGTATCTCTCGCCGATCCTGCGGCCGCCGGTGGGGCGGCCGCGCCCAAGCGCCCTCTGCGCGGGCAACGCTCCGGTTCGTCGCGCTCGCGCGCCGCCCGGAGGCCGGTTCGTCGTCCGCCGGTGTCGCTGCAACGAACGGAACCTCCCATGTCCAGCACGCTCGTTCAGGACCTCATCGAAGCCGGGATCCACTTCGGCCAGCGCTCCGGCGCGTGGAACCCCAAGATGGGGGCGTACATCTACGGCAAGCGCAACGGCATCCACATCATCGACATCAAGGAGACGGTCAAGGGCCTCCTGCTCGCCAAGCGTTTCCTCGCCCGCACGGTGGCGGACGGCAAGGACGTGTGCTTCGTGGGCACGAAGCGCCAGGCCAAGGACGTGCTGGAGCAGCGCGTCGGCGACGCCAAGATGCACTACGTCACCGAGCGCTGGCTCGGCGGCACGCTCACGAACTTCCGCACGATCCGCCAGCGCCTCAAGCGGCTCGAAGAACTCGAGGCCATCGATCAGGGCAGCGGCTTCGCGTCCTACTCGAAGAAGATGGAGAGCCAGTTGCGGCGCGAGAAGCAGAAGATCAGCCGCAATCTCAGCGGCATCCGCAACATGGAAAAACTTCCCGGCGCGCTGGTGGTGATCGACGTCCGCCACGAGACGACCGCGCTGAAGGAGGCCCGCAAACTGGGCATCCCGACCATCGCGCTGATCGACACCGACGGCGATCCCGACCTGGTGGACATCCCCATCCCCGGCAACGACGACAGCATGCGCTCGATCGACGTCATCGTCCGCGAGTTGTGCCTCGCCATCGCCGAGGGTCGCCAGGGCCGCCGGGAAGCGCAGGCCGCCGCGGGCGCAGAGGCCGAGGGGTCGGGCGATGAGCCGCGCCGCCGTTCGCGGCGGGCGCAGTTCAGGGCGGACTCGGCGGGCGAATCCCGGGAGGACGCGGACGAGCGGCCCGAGGGTGCGCCGGCCGCCGAGTCCGTCGCCACCAAGGCCGAATGACGATCTCGCCCGTCCGACCGGGCGACGCACGCACATCGCCGTCACACTCGAATGACCACGCGGCACGCCGCGTCGGGGGCGAAGCCCCACCGGAGATCAAACCATGGCGGAGTTCAGCGCGAAGGAAGTGATGGCCCTGCGGAACCGCACCGGGCTGCCGATGATGGACTGCAAGGCCGCCCTCGCCGAGGCCGACGGCGACGTCGATGCCGCCGAGGACCTGCTGCGGAAGAAACTCAAGGGCAAGATGGAGAAACGCTCCGACCGCGCCGCGGGCGAGGGGTGCATCGCCATCGCGATCGAGGGCGGCAAGGCGGCGATCGTTGAGTTGCGTGCCGAGACCGATTTCACCGCCAAGAACGACAAGTTTCAGGCCGGCGCCCAGAAGATCGCGGACCTCGCGCTCGCGTGCCCCGCGGGCGGCGTCACGCCGACCGCCGAGATGACGGCCATCATCGACGACATCCGCATCACCACGGGGGAGAACTGCTCCATCGCCCGCATCCATCGGATGGACGCCGGCGATGGTCAGCGGTTCGGACGGTACGTCCACCACGACGGGAAGACGGGCGTGCTGGTCCACGCCGAGGGCGACGCGTCCGACGACCTCCTGAAAGAGGTCTCGATGCACATCACCGCCGCGTTCCCCGTCCCGAAAGGCGTCACCTCCGCCGACATCCCGGCGGAGGTGGTCGAGAAGGAGCGCAAGTTCCGTGTCGAGCAGGCGATGGAGTCCGGCAAGCCGCGCGAGATCGCCGAGAAGATGGTCGAGGGCGGGATGAAGAAGTTCTTCGCCGAGATCGCCCTGATCGAGCAGCCGTTCATCAAGGATCCTGCGAAGACGGTCAAGGACGTCATCGGTCCGGGCGTGAAGATCGTTGCCTTCGCGCGATGGGCCGTCGGCGAGTCCGTCTGACGGATCGGGTGGCGATCCGCTCCGCCCCGAACGGCATCCCGGGAATCGGTCCGCTCGGCGCGGACCTCATCGCGTCGGGGCGGACCTCATCGCGGGCGTGCGTCCGCGTGCCGCGCGAGCCGTTCAGGGGCAGGGCGTGGTGAACGCGTTGAGGAACGCGAGCACGTCGAGCGTGTTAATGACCGTATCGCCGTTGAAGTCCGCCTTCGGATCCCCCGAGGTGTAGGCGTTCAGGAAGGCGAGAAAGTCCAGCGTGTTCACGGTGGTGTCGCCGTTGAAGTCCGCCAGGCACAAGACGGTCACGTACCCGCCCATGCCGAAGAACCCGCCCGCCCCGTCGTCGAACCCGTGGACGGAGCAGTAGTACCCGAACGTGCCCACGTTCGTGAACGTGTGCGAGAACGTCGCCCCCGCGTTGTTGATGGGCGACTGGAAGAACTCCGCCTGCCCGGACGACGCCACCACATTGTGGAGCGAGTGGACCCACTGCCACTCGATCGTGTCGCCCTGCCGAATGACGGCGTCCTCGACGGGTTCGCCCGGCGGGTTGATGCTGAACTCGAAGTTGTACACGTACACGACCACCGTGTCGCCGCCCGACGAGGGCGAGACCAGGCCCGCCACCCCGAGGACCGCCGCTGGGAACAGAGCACGAATCGCCATGACGAAGTCTCCTGCCCGCCCCGGAACAGGGCCGGACTCTCTCCAGCGTACTCGCCAACCTCGCCCCCCCAAAGCCGTCTGATCGGATGGGTGCCGGTTTCCTCACCCCGGCCCGCGCGGGGCGCACAGGTTCGGTCAGCGATGCTCGCGCCTGGCCACCGACCCACGGCCTCGACCGGCCTGCCGACCCTCGCCCGAGCGAAACAGGCCGAAAAGTCGGTGGATGTTCGGTCGCCGTCGAAGCCGCCCGCCCGCAATTCCGCGGCTCGTGCCTTCTCCAAGGCACTGCGCGGCAAGGCCTTGCGTGCCGGTCGCCACGATTGTGCCGATTTTTTTCCGTTGCCCTGGCATCGTCCGAAAGCCGTGGCATCTTTCCGTTGTCTTGTCTCTCTCTCCTCCTATGACTCGGCTGCGGGCGAAAGACCGGTAGCCGGGTTTTTTTATGGGCGATGACGATGAACGCGGAGCCGAACCGGCTCCGCGTTGTCGTTGCATATGCGGCGGCACGCACCCCCCGGGACCGTGCCGGCAGGCCCGTTCATGTCGCCTCAGGTCTCGCCCGCCACGTGCTTGGGGTCGAACGCGTCCTGGAGCGCGTCGCTCACGATGTTGAACGCCAGCACCAGCACGAACATGAACGCCGTCGCGATCCCGAGTTGCCAGAAGAACCCCACCACCACCTCCGGCTGCGAGTCGCGGATCATGATCCCCCACGACGGCTGCCCCTGCACGCCCAGCCCGAGGAAACTCAGGATCACCTCGCCCTTGATCGCCCCGACGAAGAGCAGGGAGAAGTTGATGAACACGAGGTACGTCGTGTTCGGCAGCACGTGCCGCAGCAGCACGCGCCACCGCCCGCACCCCACCGCGGTCGCGGCCTGCACGTAGTCAAGGCCACGGATCTTCAGGGCCTCTCCTCGAATGACACGGCACGGCCCAACCCAGAAGTTCATCACGAACGCGGCGTACACCGGGAAGAGCGTCTGGTTCAACTGCTTGTCGAGGATCGGGACCGTCCAGTCGACCTCGCGGACAACGAACGCGACCACCACGAGCCAGACGATGTACGGGATCGAGGAGATCGTCGAATAGAGCCAGACGACCGCGTGGTCCACCGGCCCCCCGATGTACCCCGCCGCCGCGCCCAGCATCGTGCCCACCAGAACGGAAAGCAACGCCGTCACCACGCCGATCTGGACCGCGACCTTGATCGAATACACCGCCCGCAGCAGCAGCGAGCGCCCCTGCCCGTCGGTCCCCGCGAGCAACCGCACGCGGTAGACGAACCCCTCGCGTCCCCCCGGCGTCGGGTACAGCCCTTCGATGGTGTTCTCGAGCGAGGCCAGGCGCTCACGGACCACGGCCTCCAGCCTCGCGAGTTCCCCGCGAAGTTGCCGCAACTCCTCCTGAGTCGCCTCCGACGGCTCGCCGCCGTCCGCGAGTTCTTCCGCGAGGTCCTCGAGATCGAAGCGGGTGTCCTCGGCGTCTCCCATAGCCTCGTCGAGGTCGTTGAGCATCGCCTGCGCCCCGGCCAGCCGCTCGCGGAGCGTGTCCATGCCCAGCGGGGCGATGCGGCGTTCAGCGAACGCGAGGGCGGCGACGGCACGCTCGGGGTCGCTCGCCCGCAGCGACTTGTCCAGTTCGCGCACCCAGAACGCGGCGAACGCCGCCCGCTTCTCGTCCGACGCCCGCACGAACAGACCCGGCACGGCGTCCGGGCCGACGCGCTCCGTCGCCCGCTCCAGCGGTACGAGGTTCACGCCCGGCATGCTGATGAGCAGCGCGAGCGCCAGGAAGACGCCGATCACGCCCAGCGCCACGACCGCCGGCCGGTTGCGGACGAACTTCCGCACGCCCGGCTGCTCGAAGAAGCCGCTCGGCCGCCGCCCCGCGCGGGCCGCGAGCAGGTCGGTCGGCTGGCCGCTCTGGTCCGTGCGGTCGCTCACGAGAGCCTCACTCTCGGGTCGACGATCGCGTACAGCACGTCGGTCAGGATGTTCGATGCGATGAAGATGGCCGCGAGGAGCGCGACGATGGCCTGCGTCACCGGGAAGTCCTTGTTGATGATCGAGTTGTAGAGCGTGCGCCCCATGCCGGGGATGCCGAAGAAGATCTCCAGCAGCAACGAGCCGACGACGACGAATGGGAGCGTGATCATGATGCGCGTGATGATGGGGATCATCGCGTTGCGGAGCAGGTGCTTGAACATCACCCGCCGCTCGCCGCACCCTTTCGCCCGCGCCGTCCGCACGTAGTCGGAGGTCGCCTGCTCGACGATGACCGCGCGGTAGAACCGCGTGTCATAGCCCATCGTGACGACGACGCTGATGAGTACCGGCAGCAGGCAGTAGTGCGCCCACGTCCGCAGCGCGTTGAGCGGCTGCGACCACGTCGTCCAGTCCTCGTACCCCTGCACGGCGAAGACGCGGGTCCCCAGCCGCTCGCTCAGCCAGAACGCCCCGAACTTCTGGCCCAGGATGATGTACACGAGGTAACTCACGCACATCCCGAGCACCGCGCCGAGCATCAGCGCGCGATCGATCAGTTTCCCGCGGTTCGCCGCCGCGATCAGCCCGATCACGATCGAGACGCACGCCGACAGCGCCAGCGCCGGCACCGTGATCGACAGGCTCGGCACGATCGAGGGGAAGACCACCTGCCCCACCGTCTGCGCCTGGTCCCAACTGCGCTCCGAGAAGTCCATCCGCGCGAAATCCCAGAGAAAATCGGCGTACTGCTCCGGGAACGGCCGGTTCAGGCCCATCCGGTCCCGCTCCGCCGCGATCGCCTCCGCGCTTGCCACCTTGCCCAGACGGGCCGCCACGGGATCGTTGATCCGCAGCAGCCCCATCAGGATCAGCACGATCACCAGGAAGATCGGCACGTTGTACAGGACGCGACGGACGACGTACGACCACATGGCGGCGGCTCACTCCTGCGGGGCGGCGGCCACGCTCAACGCTTCGACTCGTCCACGTCCAGGTACTTGAACCAGCTCCAGAAACGCTCCGTCGGCCTCGCGTTCTTCAGCCACGGCTGCGTGAGGTAATACCGCGTCCGCGCCAGCGACCCCACCATCGGGCAGTCGTCGATGACCATGTCCCGCATCCGCTCGTAGAGCGCGGTCCGCTCCGGGCCTGGCCCCATCACGACGGCCAACTCGTACAGGGCGTCGAACTCGGGGTTCTTGTAGTTCCAGTGGTTCGAGCCGGGCGATTCGTTCGGCCCGTAGAAGAGGGCGAGGTTGTTCTCGCCGTCGGGGTAGTCCGTCAGCCACGCGAAACTGAACATCGGCGCGGAGCGCTTGTTCACGAGTTCGATGAGCGTCGAGAAGTCCACCAGTTGCACGTCGATCCGCACGCCGATGCGGCCGAGTTGGCGCCGCAGCAACTCCACCTGGTCCGCGTTGTTGCCGCCCTGGCTGGTGTAGAAGCGGATGGTCGGCAGACCCCGCCCGTCCGGGTAACCCGCCTCGGCCAGGTACCGCCGTGCCAGGTCCAGGTCCGGCCCTCGCGGCGCGCCGGATACACGCCCGCCCTGCGGGTGCCCGTCCAGCCCCGGAGGGATCGGCCCGTCGTACACCACGCACAGGCCGGAGTAGAACGCGTCGTTGAACTCCTGTAGGTCCATCGCCAGCGAGATCGCCTTGCGCAGTTTCTTCCTGTCTTCCGTGTAGCCCCCCACCACAGGGTCGTCCATGTTGAACGCGCGGAAGATCATGTCCAGTTGCGGCACCGCCCGGTACCCGACCCCCCGCCGGCGCAGGTCGGCGTTCATCCGCTTCGTGCGCGGGTTGAACGCCTGGCTGAAGTAGTCGAAGGGCAACTCGATGTAGCCCAGCGTCCCCTGCTGGAACTCCAGCCACACCGGCTGGTCGGGCACGTACATCGTGAACTCGATGCGGTCCGCGATCGGAAGCCGCTGCCCCGCGGCCTCCGCCAGCCCCGCCGCGCGATCCTCCTCGGACCAGAGCGACGCTTCGGGGTAGGTGCAGGCGTGGTAGTTCGGGTTCCGCTCCGCGACCAACTTCTGCTTCGGCACCCACTCTCGCAGCACGAAAGGCCCCGTGCCCACCGGGCGCGATGCGAAGTCCTGGCCGTACCGCTCGACCGCCTCGCGCGGCACGACGCTCGACTGGAACATCGTGAGCACCCACAGGAACCTGAACACCGGCTTCGTCAGCACGACCTCGAACTCGAGGTCCGACACTCTCACGAACCCCTCGACCGGAGCGTCGTAGTCGAACGAGCCGCCCGCGTCCAACGCGGCGTTCTGGGCCTCCTTGAAGGCGTCCAGCCCGACGATGGTGTCTTCGAGCAGCCACCAGTTCTTCAGGCCGTTGCGCTTGTCCGCCAACCGCTTCCACGAGTAGAAGACGTCGTCCGAGGTCACGGCACGCCCCCGTCCGCCGGGGAAGCACGCGTCGTCGTGGAACCGGACGCCTTCCTTGAGCCGGAACCGGTACCGGCGGCCGTCGTCGAGTCGCTCGGGCATGTCGGCGAGGAGGAGAGGCTCGAACCGCGATTCGTCGTAGTAGCAGACCTGCAGCAGCGTCTCGTAGAACTGCACCGTCGCCATGTTGTCGTAGGTGGTCGAGCCTGCAGCCGGGTCGAGGCTCTTGGGGCCGTCCGTCCGCATGGGGAGTGCGATCGTCTTCGCCGCCGGCTGCGCGGACGCGCAGGCGATCGCCGCGACGCACGTGACCATCCAGGCCGCGGTGCTTGCTCGTCTCGACACAACAACCTCCTCGCTCAACGCTCTCGCGGCGCACAGGACCCGGTCGGACCGAGCGTTCCCCCCCACCGTGCCCCCGACCGTGCATCCTAGCGAACCCCGCCGAACCGCTCAAACCGTACCGCTCACGCGGTTCGGGGCTGCCCGTACCCCTCCGAATTCCGCCCGGTTGCCGCTCCATCGGCCAACCCCCGACCTACCGTGCTGTGGCCCGAGGAACGCCCCGGATGCCATGTCGCGGAGCGTGATCCCGCACTTCCCATCACGGGCGCAGCCGCCGCACACAGGACCAACGCGGGGAACCATACGCGTGCAACTCAACGTGCTGTCCGAACCCGAGCCTCAGATCGACCCCGTCTGCGGGATGAAGGTCACGCCCGGCCGCGAGGCGGCGTCCGTCACGCACGACGGCCGGACCTTGCTCTTCTGCAGCACGCATTGTGCCGCGAAGTTCCGCGCCGATCCGGGCCGATACACGAGCGGCCGCGCGGCTGGCGAAGCGTCGTGCTGCTCGCACGGGGGCGAGAGGCGCCCCCCCCCCCTCGCCGACCGCCCCGACGCCGTCTACACCTGCCCGATGCACCCCGAAGTCCGGCAGATCGGGCCGGGCGACTGCCCCAAGTGCGGCATGGCCCTCGAGCCGCTCGACGCCGCCGCCGAACCCGACGACAGCGAACTGCGCGACATGACGCGCCGATTCTGGATCGCGGCGGCGCTCACCTCGCCCGTCGTGCTGCTCGCCATGGGGCACATGCTCCTGGGGAGCCGCTTCCACGCGTTGATCTCGCCCGCGGCGGCCCAGTGGGCGGAACTCGCGCTCTGTGCCCCCGTCGCGATCTGGTGCGCCTGGCCCTTCTACGTTCGGGGCGTGAGATCGATCCTCGCCCGCAGCCCGAACATGTGGACGCTGATCTCGATCGGCGTTTCGATCGCGTTCGCTTACAGCGTCGTTGCTGCCGTCGCGCCGGGCCTCTTCCCGCCGTCGTTCCGCGACGGGGCGGGCCGCGTCGGCGCCTACTTCGAGGCCGCCGCCGTGATCGTCACGCTCGTGCTGCTCGGGCAGGTGATGGAACTCCGCGCCCGGCGGCAGACGGGCGGCGCGATCCGGGAACTGCTCCATCTCGCCCCGGAAACCGCCCGGCGACTCGCGGACGACGGCTCCGAGCGTGAGACGCCCGTCGAGGGACTCGTGCCCGGCGATCGCGTGCGCGTCCGCCCCGGGGACCGCGTGCCCATCGACGGCGTGGTCATCGAGGGCCGAAGCGCCGTCGACGAGTCCATGCTCACCGGCGAGCCGATCCCGGTCGAGAAGGCAGAGGGCGACGAGGTCACCGGGGGCACGCTCAACCGCACCGGCTCGTTCGTCATGCGCGTCACCCGCGTCGGCGCGGAGACCACGCTCGCCCAGATCGTCCGGATGGTTGCCGAGGCCCAGCGGTCGCGGGCGCCCATCCAGCGCGTCGCCGACGCCGTGGCGGCCTGGTTCGTGCCCGTCGTTGTTGCCATCGCCGTCATCGCGTTCGTCGTCTGGCTGCTCGTCGGCCCCGCGCCATCGTTCACCTACGCGCTCGTCGCGGCCGTCTCCGTGCTCATCATCGCCTGCCCCTGCGCCCTCGGCCTGGCGACGCCCATGTCGATCATGGTCGCGGCGGGGGTCGGCGCGCGTCAGGGCGTCCTCATCAAGAACGCCGCCGCTCTTCAGGCCCTCGAGAAGGTCGATACGGTCGTCGTGGACAAGACCGGCACGCTCACCGAGGGTCGGCCGCGGCTGGTCGAGGTCGAACTCGCCGCCGGCCACGACGCTGAGCGCGTCCACGCCCTCGTCGCCGCCGCCGAACGGGGCAGCGAACATCCCCTGGCCGAGGCCATCGTCGCGGGGCTGGACGAGCGGACGAGCGCTCGGCGCACCGCGTCCGAGTTCGAGAGCGTCACCGGCAAGGGCATCGTCGCCACCGTCGACGGCTCGCGCGTTGCGATCGGTTCGCCCGCGCTGATGCAGGACGAGGGCGTCGATGCCGGCGCACTCACCGACGCGGCCGACCGCGCCCGCCGCGAGGGCGCGACCGCGGTGTTCGCCGCCATCGACCGCCGGGCCGTGGCGCTCTTGGTCGTCGCCGACCCGATCAAGGAGACCACACGCCGCGCCATCGACGCGCTCCACGCCCGCGGCATGACCGTCGTCATGCTCACGGGCGACAACCGCACCACCGCGCAGGCCATCGCCGCCACGCTCGGCATCGACCGCGTCGAGGCCGAGGCGCTCCCGGACCAGAAGGCCGACATCATCCGCCGCTTGCAGTCCGAGGGCCGTCGCGTCGCGATGGCGGGCGACGGCGTCAACGACGCCCCCGCCCTCGCGCAGGCGGACGTCGGCGTTGCGATGGGCACCGGCGCGGGCGTGGCCATCGAGAGCGCGTCGATCACGCTCGTCGGCGGCGACCTGAACGGCCTCGTCCGCGCGCTCGACCTCAGCCGCGCAGCCATGCGCAACATCCGCCAGAACCTCTTCTTCGCGTTCGTCTACAACGCCGCGGGCGTGCCCGTCGCCGCGGGCGTGCTCTACCCCGTGCTCGGCGTGCTGCTCAGCCCGATGATCGCCGCCGCCGCGATGAGTTTCAGTTCCGTCTCCGTCATCGCCAACTCGCTCCGGCTGCGGTGGCGACATTCCCCCCGGTCCCGAGACGCCTGACCGCCACCCCGCTCACATCCCCAGCGATACCTGGAGCAGGAAGACGGCATCCGTCTCGGCCACAACGCTGTGCGGCAGGCCGGGCCTGAGCACGAGCACCTGACCGGCGCTCAGCCGACACTCCCCCCCTTCCATCCCGACACGAACAACGCCCTCGACGGCCTGAATGCTCACTGTGCCGTCGGCGGCGTGTTCCAACAAGGTTGAGCCCGCGTCCATCACGAACAGCGCGATCGTGCGTCCGCCGTGCTTGAAGAGCGTCTTCTGCCGATGGCCATGCCGTGCGGGTGCCGGCTCGAACCGCAGGCGCGCCGCCTCGGCCCCCAGATCAAACTCCAGAAACCGGGCCTCAAATCGCTCCGATGGCGCTTCGCGCATCCGATCCTCGCTCATGGTGTCCGCCCCCCTTCCTCCGCAGTGCCGCCCTCGGAGAGCGTACGCCGGCGGCGCGACCCCGGACGGGCACGCTCGATCTCGTTCGCATGGTCGAGCATCGCCGCAAGCGCATCAGGATGGTCGCGCTGGATCGCCTCGAACAGCACACGCTCTTCCCAGCGAATGTGATCGTGCAGCAGCGAACCCAACCGTGCGAGAAACTCCGGGTCCGCGCCCGCGGCCGCCGGATCGATCCGGCACCGCTCGGCAAAGGCTCGAAGCTCCCGATGCTCCCGCTCCAGCCTCTCGCGCGATGCCGGGTCCGCGATGAGCGGGATAAGCAGCCGTTCCTCGTCGTCGAAGTGGCCGCGGATCTCGGCGTGCCACACGCGAAGGAACTCCGCGACCGCCCGCGCGCGCGTCCCACCATCCTCCTCGGCCGCACGCTGAAGATTCCGCGCCTGGATCAGCCCGCCCATGTGCTCGCGCGAGAGCGGCTGAAGCGCGGCGTGGCGTTGCAGAGGCGGTGTCCCGGGAGCGTCTCGCGCCGGTTCCATGCCGGAAGCCTACGTCCGGGCGATGCGGCGCTGTCCGCTTGACCCCACCGCCGCCGCCGCCTAATCTATAGGAGTCCTATGGAATGAGGCCGCCGTGACCGCTCCCCACGACCAACGACTCGCCGCCGGACTCGCCAAGATCGGCCTGGTCATGCGCCACCACGCCTGGGCCGACGCCGGTGAGCGCGGGCTGACTCCCACCCAGTCGCAGATCCTCGCCCTGCTCGAAGCCCGCGGTCGCGACGGCTTGTCGGTCTCCACGCTCGCGGGACAACTGGCTGTCTCGCAGCCGACGGTCAGCGACGCCCTCGCCGCCCTCGAACGCAAGGGCCTCGTCGCGCGCTCGCGATCGGGCGACGACGCCAGGGTTGTGCGCGTGCGCCTCACCCGGCAAGGCAAACGGGCCGCGAAACGCTCGGCGCCGTGGCCCGACTTCCTGCTCCGCGCCATCGACACGCTGGACGCCGACGAGCGGGCCGTGTTCGTGCGCGGCCTCGTCAAGATGATCCACTCGCTCCAGGAAGACGGGCAGATCCCACATTCCCGGATGTGCCCCTCGTGCACCTACTTCCGTCCCCATGCGCACACCGACCGGGAACGCCCGCACCACTGCGCGTTCGTGGATGCCCCGATCGGCGACGCGGACCTCCGCGTTGACTGCCGCGACCACCAGGCCGCTGGCGAGGCACTCCGCCCGCGGCTGTGGCAACTGTTCATCGACGGGCGGTCTCCGGGCGCGGACGGTCCGCTCCCGGCCCCGCCCGGATCGTGATCCCTTGCACCAGGAGAAAACCATGAAGACCGCGACGTTCTACCACGCCGGATGCCCCGTCTGTGTTCAGGCCGAGCGCACGATCGCCGAATCGCTCGATCCCGGTCGCTTCAAGATCGAGGTGGTCCATCTCGGCGAGCAGAAGGACCGGATCGGCGAGGCCGAGAAGGCAGGCGTGAAGTCCGTCCCCGCTCTGGTCGTCGACGGCGCACCCTTCCACATCAACTTCGGCGCCCCGCTGAGCGCGCTGAAGGGCTGATGGGCGCGAACCAACGCGATGGCACACCGCTGCCGGGCCGGGGTCGCGCGAGCGTCCCCGGTTCCGTGCGCGCGCCGCGACGCTTACTGCTTCAACGACGCCATGTCGATCACGAAGCGGTACTTCACGTCGCTGCGCAGCATCCGCTCGTAGGCCTCGTTGATCCGCTGGATCGGGATGATCTCCACGTCGCACGCGATGCCGTGCCGCCCGCAGAAGTCCAGCATCTCCTGCGTTTCCGCGATGCCCCCGATGAGCGAGCCGGCGACCTGCCTGCGCGGCATCAGCAGCCCCATCGCCGAGAGCGCGAGCGGCTGCGCGGGCACGCCGACCAGCACCAGCGTCCCGTCCAGTTTCAACAACGACAGGTACGCGTTGATGTCGTGGTCCGCCGACACGGTGTCAAGGATCATGTCGAACGTGCCCGCGTGCTTCGCCATCGCCTCGGCGTCCTTCGAGATGACGACCTCGTCCGCTCCGAGCCGCCGCCCGTCCTCCGCCTTCCCCGGCGACGTCGTGAACAGGACCGTGTGCGCCCCGAAGGCGTGCGCGAACTTCACGCCCATGTGCCCCAGGCCGCCCAGCCCAACGACGCCCACCTTCCGCCCCTTCGTCGCGTTCCAGCGGCGCATGGGCGAGTAGGTCGTGATCCCGGCGCACAGCAGCGGCGCGGCCGACGCGGGGTCCAGATTACCCGGCACTCTGAGCGTGAACGCCTCGTCGACGACGATCGACTCCGAGTACCCGCCGTACGTCATCCCATCGGAGTGCTTGTCCGGGCCGTTGTACGTGAACACCGACCCGCTCTGGCAGAACTGCTCCAGCCCTTGCCTGCAACTCGGGCACGTCCGGCACGAGTCCACCATGCATCCCACCGCCGCCAGGTCGCCCACCTTGAACTTCGTGACGCCGGCGCCCACGGCCATCACCCGCCCCAGAATCTCGTGCCCCGGCACGACCGGATACACCGTGAAGCCCCATTCGTTGCGGGCGAAGTGGATGTCCGTGTGGCACACGCCGCAATAGCGGATTTCGATCGCCACGTCGCTCGCCAGCGGCTCACGCCGAACGATCGAGTGCGGACCGAGCGGTGAGGTGGCGGACTGTGCGGCGTATGCGCGTGTGCTCATGCCGCCATCGTAGCCGGGTCGCTCACCCGACCCTCGCGGGTCTCGTTCGACCCTTTACACCCCGACGACCCTGCACACTCCGTTCTCGCGTTCGTACCTGGGCATCCCGGACTGGATGTCCATCGCCCAGAGATCGACGCCGCCCACGATCGACTTCGCGCCGGCGAAGCCGTGACGCTGCAGCAGCAGCGCGGCCTTGACGGAGCGATTGCCGTGATGGCAGATAACGCCGATCGGCGCATCCTCGCCCGCGCCACGCTCCGCGAGCGCGTCCTCGATCTCGTCGAGGCGCGACTCGAGTTCGTGCAGCGGGATCAGCAGCGAGCCGTCGACGCGGCAGACCTCCCACTCCTCGGGTGTGCGACAGTCGATCATCAGAAAGTCGTCGCGGGTGCACAAGTCCCGTGCGGCGACGCGAGGCGTCATCTCGAAGTCCTCGTGGAAGAGGTAACCCACGGGCAGGCCGTCCTCGTCGAGCGTCCAAGCCTTCACTCCGCGACCTCCTCGGTCATCCCGCCGACAGCGGCATCTTCAGCGATGCCGCTCTCACGCGACGTGACCTCGTCAAGTGGGACCAGGCGCGCCCGATCCGGCGCTCGCTGCCACGAAGCCTTCGGGCTCCAGCCGGTGCGCCACTGCGGGTAGACAAACAGCCCCGGCACGACGGCCACACCCTCGATCACGGCCTTGCCGAAGCCGAGGAAACCGTGCCCGATCTGGTCCGTGCAGTCGCCGGATTCGAGGTCGAGGGCGCTGATCGGAGTCGGGAACTCGCCGCGTGCCCGTGGCGTGGCGGTCGGCCCGGTGCGCAGCGTGGCGTAGGTCGGCCTGTGCGAGACGCCGTCGACGCCCGCCTCGAACTGGACGACCGGCCAGTTCTCCCGGGTGTGCCCGATGAGCGAGGGGCTGTCCGCGACGCCTTCCGGCCGTGGCTCGGTCCACTGCCCGTCGATCGCGTCGAGGCGGACGCTGTCTCCGAGCGAGGCCCGGTCGTTGTGGTGGCTCATGCACCCGGCGAGTGCGCCCGCGAGTGCGATCAGTCCGGCGCAACACCCCGCCGCGGAGCCGTGGTTCGTGCTGGTCATGCCCCCAGCGTATCACTCCTGTTCGCCCAGCACCACGCGCACGGCGTCGAGGCAGGTCTCCTCGTCGTAGCCGCGGCGGGCGAGGAACCCGGCCAGCCGACGCCGTGCGGTGGCAGGGTCGAGGCCGCGGAGGGCGTTGGCCCGCCGGCGTGCGGCGTCGATCGCCCGGGAACGTTCATCCTGATCGCCGAACGCCCGCTCGACGGCCGCCGTGGCCTGGTCGGGGTCGATGCCGCGCCGTTCGAGGCGTTCGCGGGCGAGCCGCCGGGATGCACGCCGTTCGGCAAGACCGATGGCCGTGCCTTCGGCGACCGCCAGGTCGTTCACCGCGCCGGACTTGACGAGCAGCGATGCCGCACCCTCGGCGGCGCCGCGGTCGTGCCCTCGCTCCAGCAGCCGAAGGACCAACTCGGCCTTCGTGCGCGGACGCGCCCGCGCGAGCCGCGCCGCGTCCCGTCGCGCGGCCGCGATTGCGAGCGCACGACCGAGCGCTTCCGCGCCCCGTGCATCGAGCACCATGCCGCGCGCCACGCCGAGTCGCTCCGCCTCCGCCGCATCGACTTCTCCCGTGCGCGCGCCGTCGAGCATCACCACCACGAGGGCGGCATCACGCCTCGAGCGGCGAAGGCCCGTCACCCGCTGCCCCGGTCTGACCTCCGGCACGCTCACGACAACTGCCCCAGGTAGGCCGCGATCTCCGAGGCTGCCTTGGCGTCGCCGACGCGCCGCGCGACAACCAGTCCCTCGTCGAGCGCGTGCCTCGCACCGTCCTCCTCGCCCATCGCTTCGAGCGAGCGGGCCAGATGGAAGTGCGTGTAGGCGTTGTCGGCGTCGGCCGCGGCGGCGCGCCGATAGAACTCGACCGCGCGCTCGTGCTCGCCCCGTTTCGCCCATTCCTGGGCAAGCCCGTAGAGGACGAACCCGTCGTCGGGGTCCACGGCCAGCAGACACTCGAGTTGCTCGATGCTCGGCACGCCGCAATTGTACCGCGCACGCCCGGAGGCTCGCGGCCGTGGGCGACCGCCCCGCCCGGTCCTATCCTGAGCCACAATCACTCGGAACGCGGAGGAGCCATGCACAACGTGAGGAAGATCGGCGTCGTCGGGGCCGGGCAGATGGGCGGCGGGATCGCGCAGGTCGCGGCGGTCGCGGGGTTCGCCACGATCATCCACGACCCCTTTCCGGGCGCGCTCCAGAAGTGCCGCGGCCTGCACGAAAAACTGCTGGCACGGGCCGTCGAAAAGGGCAAGATGACGCAGGCCGACGCCGACGCCGCGAAGGGACGACTGACCTACGCCGACGGGCTTGAAGCCCTCGCGGGGTGCGACGCGATCATCGAGGCCGTCGTCGAGGATGCGGGGGTGAAGAAGCAACTCTTCGGCGAACTCGTCGGCCTCGTCAGCGACGGCGGCCTGCTCGCGACGAACACCTCGTCCATCAGCATCACCGAACTGGCGACGGCCGTCGGCGGCGCGGCCGACCGCTTCATCGGCATGCACTTCTTCAACCCCGTGCCGGTGATGAAACTCGTTGAGGTCATCAAGGGCCTGTCGACGAGCGAGCAGACGACCGCCCGCACCATCGCCCTCGCCGAGGCGATGGGCAAGACGCCCGTGCCCGCCAACGACCGCCCCGGCTTCGTCAGCAACCGCGTCCTCATGCCGCTGATCAACGAGGCGTTCTACGCGTGGATGGAGGGCGTCGCCGAGCCGCAGCACATCGACGAGATCATGAAACTCGGCTGCAACCACCCGATGGGCCCGCTGCGCCTCGCGGACTTCATCGGGCTGGACACGTGCGTCCACATCATGGACGTCCTCGCCGACGGCCTGAACAACGACCGCTATCGCGCTTGCCCGCTGCTCAAGCAACTCGTCGCGGCGGGTCGGCTGGGCGACAAGACGGGGCGGGGAGTGTACGACTACTCGCAGAAGTAATCGTCGCTCCAAGTCACCAACTTCCACCGCTCAGTGGTGGAGCCGGTGCGCCTGGCGAGGCCAGGGCGCATGGCGGACGACGCTTCCGCCACCCGGCATCACCCCAAGCCCCTGCCGGTACACTCTCACACATGCGCCGCCGTTTCCGCCTTCTCACGATCTTCGTGCCGCTCCTCGCCATCGCTGTCACAATCGCCGTCATAGTCGGCGAGAGCGCCCCTCAGCCCGACCTCCCTCCCGCCTACCCCCGCGACTACCACGCCGAACTCCTCGCCCTCGCCGAGGCCCACCAGCCCCCGGGTGTCAACGGCTGGGCGATTTTCGAGCAGGCCTCGGCGCTGCACGACGAGATCCGCGAACGCCACCGGGACGATGCGTTTTCGTTGCACAGCGAGGGGTACGTCAACTACCACCTGATGTGGGAGCCGAATGCCCTCACCGAGCCTTATCCCCTCGACAAGCAGATCGCGCGCATCGAGCGCCAGATCGCTGACGCCCGAGACTCGGGCCTGCTCGATCTCCTCGCCCGCCTCGCCGAGACCGACAACCTCATCCCACCGCCCCAGGATGTGCCGCTGCTTGAGGTCACGCTGCCGCACCTCGGACAGAGCAGGGACCTTACCCGTCTGAACGCCGCACGCATGTCGCACGCAGCGCGTGCGGGCGACCGGGCGGAGTTCCTTGCCGCGTTCGAGCAGAACCTCTGGATGGCGAGGCGGGTCGCCGCCGCACACCCCGCGCTCATCTGCCGCCTCGTGGGCATCGCGGTCGAATCGCTCTCGCTCGACCGCGTCCGCGAGGCGATCCTCGCCCGCCAACTCACGCCCGAAACCGCCGCGGCCGTCCTCAGCATCCTCGAGGAACACGTGCTGCTCCCACTTGATGCAACGCTCGATGGCGAACAACTCATGCGTCTGGAGACGATCGACGGTCTCTACACGGACGACGGTCAGGGCGACGGCCGCCTCGTCATCAACCGGCTGGACAACCTCGGTGGCTCCGCTGCCCCGATTTCCCCCTCGACCTCCGGCAAAGAACGTACACACAACCGCTTCGCCTCCAAGCGCCAGGTCCACGCACGCGATGCCGAACTCGACGGGATCATGCGGCGCATGGCTTCGGCTTCGCCGCACGAGAGGACTTCCCTGGGCGACGACCTCGAGTACGAACTCTCCCGTCGGACTCCGCAGGTTCCGATCGGAACATCAAACCAGTTGCTCAACCTTCTTTACCCCGACATCGGCAGAGCGCTTCAAGCCAACGACCAGCACGCCCTCCACCTCGCCGCCACACGTATCATGCTCGCCATCGAACTCCACAGGGCGCAGCACGACGCCGTCCCGCCCACGCTCGACGCCCTCGCACCCGACTTCCTCCCCTCCATCCCCCTCGACCCCTTCACCGGCGGGCATTTCATCTATCGCCCGGATCCCGACTCACCCCTGGGATACACCCTCTACTCCGCGGGCTTCGACCGCACCGACGACGGCGGCCGTCCCCACCCCGAATCCGCCCACCGCGCCCTCAATCGCACCGGCCCCGGCACGGACTTCCTCTACGTCCCTCCTGCCAGGTAGCACGCCATGCGCATCCCCTTCTCCCGAATCTGGCGCGCGTTCCCGGAACTCGACCGCTTCACGGACGAGCAGTGCGAGCGGTTCGTCCGTGCGGCGTGCCGGACGGGGCGGCGGCACCTGCACCGGGCCGCGCTCGTCGTGCTGTTCGTGCTGCTCCAGGCGGGTGCGGTCTTCGCGGCGACGGGCATCGCGGGGTCGGCTGGACGGCGGTGGGATCCGTTCGACCCGACCGGCGGCATCGTGAACTTCGTCCTGCTACTGCTGGTGTGCGTGCTCTTCGCCTTGCCGCCGCTGCTGGTCATGCTCCTCCGTGACCGCCTGCTCCTTCGGCGCATCCGGCGTGTGCTTCGGACGCGGGGGGCGTGCCCGGGATGCCGGTACACGCTGGTGGGGCTGCCGGTCTCCGCCGCGCTGGTCGTGGTCTGCCCTGAGTGCGGCTTCGAGTGCGAGGTGGACCCCGCGCTGCGAGAACTTGTGCTGGATGAGTCGGGGCGGGGCCGGTTCGCGCCCGAGGCCTACTCGGAGCCGCCTACGTTCTGGACGGCGCGGCGTCGGCTGTTGCTGAAGCGGTGTGCGATCGGGGTCGTGTTCCTGATCGGGGTCGTCCTGCCGCTGTCGTGGGGAGGGTACGAGGTCTTCCTGCGCCGGCAGGCCGCGCTTGCGCTGAGCGAGCGGCCCGCGCCGGAGGACATCATCGCGTACGTCGAGGCTCACCAGCCCGAAGGGACGACGCCCGACGACCCGAACGCGTGGGATGCGTTCTATGCAGCGTTGTCGCGCAGGAACGAGGCGGACCTGCTGGTCGCTCCGGGCACGACGGTTGGAGTGCGCAGTGTCTTCGCGGACTACCACCTCATCTTCGACGATTACAGAACCAGCCACATGGACGAGGAGGACCGCCAGTATTACGCCGCCTGCGAGGACCTCGCCCGGCGTTCGCTCGTCGCGTACCGCGAGGGCGGCGTGTTCGACAGCCTGCGCGAGGTCGCGGCTCGTCCGCGCGCCGTCAGGCCGATCTCGCTCATCCCGCAGAATCAGCCCATGCTGGTGAACGTGGCCCTGCCGGAACTGCGCGTGGCCCGCGAGTTCGCCCGCATCAATGCGGCCCGGATGCACCTCGCCCTCGGAGCGGGCGAACTGGGCGAGTACACAGATGCCCTCGAAGCCAATCTCGCCATCGCGCGGATCTGCGCCCACCAGACCCTGCTGATCGACGCCCTTGTTGCCTACGCCATCGAGGCGCTGGCGATCAGCCGTGTCCGCAAGTCGCTTGGCTCGCTTCCGTCGGAGGACTGGCTCGACGCGATCGAGGGCGCGTTCGACCGTCAACGCCTCACGATTCCCCCGTCTTTCCACATCGGCGGCGAGCGATTCTGGAGTCGCGACGCGGTCGCCTGGACATTCAGCGACCCATCGAACGTTCGTTTCGGCACCGCGTCCCCCGCGCTCCAAGGCCTCGCGCCCGGGCGCACGCCTTTGGTGTGGATCGGTACGTACCGCTCGAATCGCGACGCATTCGATCGCTCCTTCGACGAGGCTGCGTTGCGCGTCGATCAACCTCCGCACGCGCGTGCCGGCGGGAGCGAACAGCCGAAGACCGCGCTTGCCGCACTATTCCTTTCGGCCAATGAGAAGGCCGCAGAAACCTTCGACCGCGTCCGTCTCGACCGCGACGGCCTGCGCGTCCTCATCGCGCTCGAACGCTACCGCATGAGGCATGGCGACTATCCCCACTCGCTCGACCGGCTCCTGCCGGACTGCATCGACCGCCTGCCGCCCGACCCGTGGAACGGCCTGCCCTTCGGCTATGTCCGCATCGACCCCGAAACCGACCGCCTCGGGCGATCGTTCCTGCTCTACAGCGTGGGCGCCGACCGCACCGACGACGGCGGCCGCGAGGCTCCGAGGCCGGACGACCGGCATAAGGCTACTTCGCCGGACGAACAGCCCCGCTTGCAGGGCTACGACTACGTCATCAACGGCGATTGACGACTTCTCGACGGCGGCTTCCTAAACTTGCGCATCCCCACCTATCCCCGGAGGCAGGTCCATGTCCACCGCCAGCACGCGCCAGACCATCTCCGGCCCCGGCATTGATCCCGCTACCGGGCGGGTCGATCCGCGGGCGGTCACGATCTCGGGGCTTCTGCTGGACCCCGCCTACGGCCCGGGCGTGCAGGGGTGGCAGCCCGCCGAGAGCCTCCGCAACGTCGAGCGGGACCTGCCGCCGCCGGGCGTGTTTCCGTACACCCGCGGCCTCTTCCCGCAGGGCTATCGCAGCCGCCTGTGGACCATGCGTCAGTTCGCCGGGTTCGGGTCGGCGGACGACACGAACAAGCGGTTCAAGTACCTGCTCAAGGCCGCGAGCACCTCGACGGCCGCGAACACCGGCCTCTCGACCGCCTTCGACCTGCCCACGCTCATGGGGCGCGACTCGGACGACCCGCTCTCGGTGGGCGAGGTCGGCAAGTGCGGCGTGGCGATCGACACCATCGAGGACATGCACCGGCTCTACGCCGATATCCCAATCGACCGGGTGACGGTCAGCCAGACCATCAACGGCCCCGCGGCGGTGATCTGGGCGATGTACCTGGCGATGGCGCACCAGCGCGGCATCTCGTGGGACACGCTCGGCGGCACGCTCCAGAACGACATCCTCAAGGAGTTCCACTCCCAGAACGAGTTCATCTACCCGCCCGAGCCTTCCGTCAAGCTCGTCGTGGACACCATCGAGTTCCAGATGCGCCACGTGCCGCGCTGGCACTCGGTGTCGATCTCGGGCTACCACATCCGCGAGGCGGGCAGCACGGCGACGCAGGAACTCGCCTTCACGCTCCGCGACGGGATGGAGTACGTCGAGGCGTGCCTCCTCCGCGGGCTGGACGTGGACGCCTTCGCGCCGCGCCTGTCGTTCTTCTTCAACTCGCACAACGAGTTCTTCGAGGAGATCTGCAAACTCCGCGCGGCCCGGCGCATCTGGGCGCGCATGATGCGCGACCGCTACGGCGCAAAGAGCGAGAAGTCGTGGTACATGAAGACCCACGTCCAGACCGCCGGGTGCTCGCTCACGGAGCAACAGCCGCTGAACAATGTCGTCCGCGTGGCATACCAGGCCATGGCCGCGGCTCTGGGCGGGTGCCAGTCGCTGCACACCGACAGCATGGACGAGACGCTGGGCCTGCCCACGGAGCAGGCCGTCACCGTCGCCCTGCGTACGCAGCAGGTCCTCGCGCACGAAACGGGCGTCACGCGCGTCGCGGACCCGCTCGGCGGCTCGTGGTTCGTCGAGGACCTCACCGACCGTATGGAGGCGGATGCGCTCGCGTACATCGGCGAAATCGACACGATGGGCGGCGGGGAGTGGCGCCGCGGCCCGACGCCCAACGAGAACCTCGGCGGCTACGGCGGCGTCGTCGCGGGCATCAACAAGGGCTACTTCCGCCGACAGATCGCCGAGGCCTCCTACCGCTTCAGCGAGGAGTGCGAGGCGGGCGACCGCATCATCGTCGGCGTGAATCAGTACGCGGATGAGAACGAGGAACGGCCCTTCGACATCCTCACGATCCCGGACTCCGTGGAGACCGAGCAGGTCGCGCGGTTGGGAGCGTTCAAGGAGCAGCGCGACGCCTCGAAGGTCTCGCGGGCGCTCGACAACATCCGCGCCGCGTGCCAGGGCAGAGCGTACTCGCTCCTCCACGCCCTTCCCGGCTTCGCCGCTCCCGCATCCACCGCCCACGACTCGGGACTCAAGGCTCAGGACTCACTCCACCCCACCAACGTGATGCCCGCCCTGATCGACGGCGCGCTCGCGGGCTGCACGCTCGGCGAGATGACCCAGGCGATGGCGGACGTCTACGGCCGGTACTCCGGCGGGCCGGAGTGGTAAGGCGAGCGAGGGAAGGTCATCGCGTGTAGTCTGACCGCACGATGCGCACGCCCAATGCCGAAAGGGCCGAGGTGCCGGCCGCCAAGGTGACGCGGTATCCTCTCTCGTTGGAGTCCGAGGATGGTCGCTCCAAAGCGATGTTCTTCCTGTCCTGCGGTTTCACAACGGCGGATTGGGAGGTCTTTGCCGAGGCGCTCGTCGCTCACGTCCAAACCCACGACTTCGTACGATCTGAAGCAACCCAATGGGGGGGTCAAATACACGGCGGATGGCCCCCTGCTGTGCCCGGGGGCGGCTACGTGAACATCCGCTCCGTCTGGAACATCAAGCCTCCGGCGACGCATCCGCGGCTCGTCACCGCACACCCGCTCCCGCGACCGTCCGGACAGGAACGCTGACATGCCCGCAGACCAATCGTTCAAGGAACTTCGGCGCGTCGTCCTCACCACCGACCTGCCCCAGCACGGCTTGGCAGCCGGGGACGTGGGCACGATTGTGGACGTGTACGCGGGCGGCCAAGGTTACGACGTCGAGTTCGTCACGCTCACCGGCGACACCATCGGTGTGTGCACGGTCACCGCGGCACAGGTCCGAGCCGTCGAGGACAGCGATATCACACACGCACGCAGACTCGCCGGGTAGGCGCACCCTTCGCATTGAGTCAGCACGGAAAGCCCTCCGGGCCTACGCAACTCTCCGTCGTGGAGCCAGCCGAGGCTCCCATACGATCGACCGGCATGAGCACGATCCCGGCACGCCATCAACTGCCCGGACAGCCCCCGCCCGGAGCGCGTTGCCCCAGCCATGCAAGGCCGTGCTCTGCGTGCCCGATCGCTTGCCCGCGAGGTCTCTCCCGACGCCTCGAGTGCCTGGTCCCCTGATCCCTTATGCTCCTCCGATGAACGCCGTCCAGAAACTCCGCCAACTTGTGGGCGAGGTCCGCAAGGGGCCGGCCTCGGCCGCACAGGCGTGGCCGCTGGCCGAACGGCTGCTCTCGCGCCTTCCGGTCGATCAGGCCGCCGCGAGCCGCGTGTGCGCCGAGCGTGACGCGGACGGGCTTGATGCGCTCGTCGCGCGGCTCGAAGGCACCAGCGATCGACCCGCGACAACCACCGCGGTGGACGCGCCGAACATCCCCGACGAGACGCTGAAGTCCGCCCTGCGGGCCTACTCGAAGCGCCTGAAACTTGCCCGCCTTTCCGATGAGTCCCGCCTCGGCAACCGCTACACCACAGGCGGACGCAAGTCCGGCATCGACGCCATCATCCCGCCCGACGAGTTCCCACCCGAGGTCTGGAAGGCCCTCGCCCACGCCGGAAAGCTCAAGGACACCGGCGGCGGCTTCTACGCGCCGGTCGAGTAGCGATGGCGCGGGCGGTTCCTTGCGCCGGTCCCGCGGATGCGCCTCACGCCTTCTCGGGGATGTGCCGCTCGACGAGCATCCTCGCCAGTCTCCGCCCGATCTCGGCCGTCTGCGAGCAGCCGGTCACCTGCCGCGTCACATACGCGCCTTCCAGCACCATGCAGAACTCCTGGGCGAAGGCGGCCGGGTCGGTCGCCCCGGCGTAGCCCGCGATCTCGCGGATGATCTCCTCCATCGCGACCTTGTGCTCGGCGGCGGCCTGGTGGGCGGGGTCGTGGTGCATCGGGAACTGCACCGCCACGTTGATGAAGAAGCAGCCGTTGTACTCCTCGCTGTTGAGCATGGCCTCGATGGCGTCGAAGGCGTGGAGCAACTGGCCGCGGGGCGAGTCCCCGCCGTGGCGACGGAGCAGGGCGCGGAACTCGTCGCGCCAGAATCGGTCGTGCCAGCGGAGCACTTCGAGGACGAGGGCGTCCTTGCTCTCGAAGTGGTTGTAGAAGGTCGTCTTCGTCACGCCGACCGCGTTGATGATCTGGTCCAGCCCGACGGCGTGGAACCCGTCCCGGTAGAACAGGTCGCTCGCCGTCACGATCAGCCGTTCTCGCGTCGATGTGGCCACTGCACGCTCCTCGGGCGGGGTTGACCGCGGGTCAAGGCAATGTGGGCGGCGAGTCAAGTCGCCATCGACCCCGGGATGCCGAATGGTATCGCGTGCCCGACGGACGGTCCCGACGGCACGCGGCCCGAACCACAAGGAGCACGACCATGCAGACCACGCAGTCCATCGTCAACGGCATCGATACCGACCGCCTCAAGCGGCTCGTCGCCGATGTCTCCCGCGACCGCCGCAACGGCATCGCCTTCTTCGGCGTGACCACCCGCTGGCGCGGCGGGGCGGTCAGCGAGACCGAGGTCAACGGCTGGGAACTCGGCGGGCGCCGGCTCCGCAAGGACTACACGATCCGCATCGACGAGCCGCCCGAACTCTGCGGCACGAACACCGCCCCGAACCCGCAGGAGTACCTCCTCGCCGCGATGAACGCCTGCATCATGGCCACCTTCGTCGCGGGGTGCGCCCTGAACGGCGTCGAGCTGGAGAGCCTCGAGATCGAGTCGGAGGGGGAGCTGGACCTGCGCGGTTTCCTGGGCATCGACCCGAGCGTCAAGCCCGGCTACGACGAACTCCGCTACACCATCCGCGTCAAGGGCAGCGGCACGCCGGAGCAGTTCGAGAAGGTCCATCAGGCCGTCGTCGCGACCTCGCCCAACTACTTCAACATGGCCAGCCCGATCCGGCTGAACTCGCGTCTCGAGATCGAGTGAGCGTCACCCCACCGCCGGAGCAGGCCCCTACGAGGGGCTTGTCTCCGGCGCGGCCACGCGGCGCCCGACTGAGGTAGACTTCTCGCACTCCATCGTGGCACAAGGAGAGATCACATGCAATGTCTGACTGCTTTCCGGGTCGGGTTGGTCGGGGTTCTCGCGGCGTCGCTGCTCGCCGCAGGGTGCGCGAGCCAGCAGCGCGACGAGCGCGGCGTGGGCGCGTCCGCGCTCTTCGAGAACATGGGCGGGCACACGCGCACGATCACGACCTCGTCGCCGCACGCGCAGGAGCACTTCAACCAGGGCCTCGCGTGGCTCTACGGCTTCAACCACGACGAGGCGATCCGGTCCTTCCAGAAGGCCCAGCGCGCCGACCCGTCCTGCGCCATGGCGTGGTGGGGCGAGGCCTACGCCCGCGGCCTGCACATCAACAACCCCCAGATGGGCGAGGAGCAGTCGCGGCTCGCCTACCGCGCCGCGCGCCAGGCCCTGCGACGCATAGGCACCGTCAGCCCGGTCGAGCGCGCGCTCATCCGAGCCGTCGTGCAGCGCTACGCCTGGCCCGTCCCCAAGGATCGCCGCCCGCTCGACGAGGCCTACGCGGCGGCCATGGGCGAGGCGTACCGCGCGTTCCCGAACGATTCGGACGTCGGGGCGCTCTACGCCGAATCGCTCATGAACCTCCAGCCCTGGGACATGTGGACTCACGACGGGCAGCCCAAGCACCGGACGCTCGAGATCGTGGACGTGCTGGAGCACGTGCTGGCGATCGCACCGGATCATCCCGGCGCGAACCACTTCTACATCCACGCCGTCGAGGCCTCGCCGTGGCCGGAGAGGGCGACGCCCGCCGCGGAACGGCTTTCCACGCTCGTGCCGGGATCGGGCCATCTCGTCCACATGCCCTCGCACATCTTCATCCGCACGGGGCGGTACTCGGACGCGGCGGTCTCGAACGAGCGGGCGATCGCGGCGGACGAAGCGTACTTCGCCGTCGCCCCGCCGCCGGACTTCTACAGCCTGTACTTCCTGCACAACGTCCACTTCCTGGCCTACGCCTCGATGATGGAGGGGCAGTACGCGACCGCGCTGGCCGCGGCCCGGAAGATCGAGCGTGAGATCCCGGAGGAGTTCCTGCGCAAGAACGTGGGCTTCGCCGACGGGTTCATGCCCACGACGCTGCACGTGATGGTGCGCTTCGGCAAGTGGGATGACATTCTCGGCGAGCCTGAGCCGCCCGAGTGGCGACTGCTGAGCCGGGCCGAATGGCACTACGCCCGGGCCGTCGCGCTGGCGAACCTGCACCGTATCGACGAGGCGCGGCGCGAACTGGCGCGGTTCGAGTCCGTCGCGGCGCAGATCGGCGAGGGGTGGTACATGGGCAACAACCCGGCGACGAGCGTCATCGGCATCGCGCGCAACATGGCCGCGGGCGAGATTGCCTTCAAGAGCGGCGAGCGCGAGCGTGCCTTCGCCCTGCTGCGCGAGGCGGTGGCCATGGAGGACTTGCTCGTCTACGACGAGCCGCCGGGGTGGATGCAGCCGGTGCGGCACGCGCTCGGCGCGCTGCTCCTCTCCGACGGCCGGGCCTCCGAAGCGGAAGAGGTCTACCGGAAGGACCTGGAGAAGCACGCGAACAACGGATGGGCGTTGATCGGGCTTCAGCAGGCCCTCGCCGCCCAGGGCAGAACCGCCGAGGCGGACGCCATCCGGCCAGCGCTCGAAGCGGCGTGGGCGCGGGCGGACGTTCGTCCGACCGCTTCGTGCTACTGCCACGAGGGGGGGTGATGCCCCCCTTGACGGCGCTCGCCGCCGGTGTCAGGCTGTCGGCTCCGGGGACTCCGTGCTACGCCCGGTGAAAGGGACACCGCATGGACATGCTGCTGAGCCTGTGGCTGCCGATCGCGCTGTCGGCGGTCGCCGTGTGGATCGCGTCGGCGCTCGCGTGGACGGTGCTGCCCCACCACTCGGGCGACATGAAGGGCCTGCCGGACGAGAACGCCTTCATCGCCGCGCTCCGGCAACTGAGCATCCCCCCCGGTCGCTACGGCTTCCCGCACTGCGGCAGCCACAAGGCCGGCAAGGACCCCGAGTTCCAGAAGAAATGGAAGGAGGGGCCCGCGGGCGAACTGACGGTGTGGCGTCCGGTGAACATGGGGCGGAACCTGCTGCTCACGTTCCTTGTCCACCTGCTGATCAGTTTCTTTGTCGGGTACATCGCCTCGGCGTCGCTGGCGCGCGGCGCGTCCTTCGGCGAGGTCTTCCAGATCGCCGCGACCGCGGGCGTGCTGGGGCACGCGTTCGGGCACCTGCCGAACGGCATCTGGTTCCAGCACGGCCGAAACGCCATGATCGCCTGCCTGGCCGACGGCGTGGCCTACGGGATGATCACGGGCGCCGTGTTCGCGCTGCTGTGGCCCGGCCTGCCGACGCCGTGAGCGCGTCAGTCGTGCAGCGCGGACGAGGCTGAGCCGAGGCGTCCGGCGGCCCTGAACTCGAGGTTGGTGCGGACGACGAGTTCCGCGCCTTCCTGCGTGCGCTGCGCATAGAACACGCGGAGCACGCACTCATCGCCGTCGTTCAGTTCCAGGCGGTCGATCTCGAGCATCTGGGCCTTGCCCGGCTCAAGCCCGGCGAGGTCGATGGTGAGGCGGTCGTTGACGTACACCCAGGCGTCCCCGTCCGTGCGGACGGCGATGAACTGGCCCTCGCACTTGTCGTAGGTGAAGGAGATCTCGCCCGCGAAGGTGAAGTACCGGTTGTGCGGGTCGCCCTGGTTGCCGTACAACCCGCCGTCGATGGGGTGGAAATCGGCCGCGTTGAACTCGTAGATGCCGTCGCCCATGTGCTCGAACCGCATGCCCCACGGCATGGCGGCGTTGACGCCGGGGACGTGGGTGTACCACTGAACATGCGAGTCGTACGAGGTAATCGAGCCGCGGTCGTGTTCGCCGAGGTTGGCGAAGACGTCCGGCCCGTCCCAGCAGCCGTCGCTGGGGCGGAGATTCTCGGTGGGTGCGAAGATGGCGTCGCCGCCCCAGCGGTTCCCGGCCTTGCAGACCGCGGCGTCGTGTGTGACCGCGCCCTCGTAGTGCTGGTCGAGCACGATGGTGAACACGCCTTCGGTCCAGGCATCGTTCGGCATGTCCCACTTGACCCCGAAGTTGCCGGTCGAGCCGTCGACGCCGAATTGGTACCCCGCGGTCGTGCCCGGCATGATCTGGACCGTCGTCGGCACTCGGAGGAGCCAGTGGCTCAGGTCCTTGCCCGCGACCTCGCGAACGCGGTAGGTCCACGAACTCGTGCCATCCGTGTTGTACGAGACGTCCAGCAGCGAGACTTCGAAGCGCTCGCGGTTGAACGCGGGGCGCGCCACGCTCTCGGGCGTGGTCCACTGTCCGGCCTCCGACGCCAGGTGGGCCGGGATGGGCCTGCCGGAGGCGTCACGCGCCTCCGTCAGCAGCGTCCGCCCGATGTCGGAGAACGAAGGAATCTCGCGGCCAGTGATCCGCTCGTTGACGACCGCCACCGCGCGATCGCCGTACACACCCGACGGATGCCCGAAGTCCGGGTGATCGTTCCGGAAGTCGCGGATGATGCCCGGAAGGACCTGGTAGGCGGCCTGCGCGTGCGCGGCAGCCGGAAGGCCCGTCAAGGCGAGCAGAACGAGCGGCGTGGCGGTGCGAGCGTGCACGGTTTCGTCCTCCCGGTGGTCTGGCGCGCTCGCTCCGGCGGAGCGCCGACGCGATCCGAGACCCCTAGGAGGAGATATCGGAAACGCTCAGCGACGCGGCACGCGGCGTGCGAGCGTCGGGTACGTGGGAGCGACGGTGAGGGGGATTGTGCCGGATGCGGAGCGTCCGAGAAGCGGCAAGGAACGGCGAACCCTCCGCGCAAGCGGGCGTAGACTATTGCGGGGCCGCACGGCGACGCACCCATGAGGCTCGCATCAGGGACCGGGGCAGGGAGGTTCACCATGCAGGTGTTGATGAGTTGGGGCAACATCAATCACTCCGACGCGGTGGAAAAGCACACGGAGGAGCGGGTCCAGAAGGCGCTGCACCGCTTCGCCGACCGTGTGACGCGCGTGGAAGTCCACGTGAACGACCTCAACGGGCCGAAGGCCGGGCGCGACATGCGGTGCATGATGGAGGCCCGGCTCGCCGGCATGCAGCCCATCGCCGTCGAGCACACCGCGTTCGACCTCTACGACGCCATCAACGGCTCGTCGGAACGGCTCGAGCGCGCCGTCGCGCGGCGCGTCGACAAGCACTCGCCCACGCACCCGTGACGTTCGGCATCGTGCGGTTCACCACTTCCCGTTCCGCGACCCCGGCGCACACCACAGCCGCCCCGGCGTGTCGTCCAGTTCGTCGTCCCAGTCGGATCGCCTGAACCAGACGCACGACCCGTCGACCACGGCCACCGCCCCGCCCGTGCCGGAGGGTCAGCCCCTCGGTCGGGAAACTCGACCCGTCGTTCCACGGCGCGCCGGTCGAGCCGTTCTCCTGGCTCTCCCAGATGATCACGGCATCGGGCCGGAACTGATCGATCCGGTACGGCGCAAACGCCAGCCCCCAGTCCAGCGCCGCCCCGTTCACGAGGTAACTGGTGATCTTCTCCGTCGCGCCCGGGTACGGCTCCTTGTGCGTCGGGCAGCGGTACGCCGACGCGACGCCGTGGTTGATGAGGAAGTTCTTGTCCTCCGGCTCGGGTCCGCCCAGGTACGGCCAGATCACGCCCGTGGACGGGCCGTACATGTACTGCGCGTGGTAGGTGTAGATGCGCGCCGACGTGTAGAGCCAGCCTTTGCTGTTCATCCCCCAGTTGGGCATGGGCAGCCGGTCCTCGGCGTCGCCGGCGTAGGCGTGGAACGCACCGATGAGTTGGCGCAGGTTCGTCGTACAGACCGCCTGTCGCGCCGTCTCTCGGGCCTTGCCCAGCGCGGGGAGCAGCAGCCCGACGAGCAGGGCGATGATGGCCACCACGACCAGCAACTCGATGAGCGTGAAGGCAGTTCGTCGCAAGGCCGGTTCTCCCGCTGGCCGTGCCGCCGGACTGATGGTACCGGATGAGGCCCGTGAGCGCCGCGCCCGACGGGCGGAACGCTCGGGACGGGGGTTGCGGAGGGGGAGGGGGGTCGTGGTATGATGGCGCGTGTCCGGGCGGCGGCCTTGCGGAAGGCCGGGTCAGGGCAGCCGAAGCCGGTCCAGGCCGAGAGTGGATAGCGTCGGTGGTTGGGAAGACTCTCGGAATGGACTGGTTCGGACATGCGGATCTACGTCGGGAATCTGCCGTTCAGCGTCACTGACTCGGAGTTGTCGGAGATCTTCTCCCCCTTCGGCGCGGTGCAGGACGCCCGCGTCATCACCGACCGCGAGACCGGTCGCTCGCGCGGGTTCGGCTTCGTCGAGATGGGCGACTCGGACGCCCGGGCCGCCATCGAGGCCCTCCACGACAAGCCCATGGGCGGGCGCCCTCTCGTCGTGAACGAGGCCAAGGAGCGCGCCCCGCGCCAGGGCGGCGGCGGGTACGGGGGCGGCGGGGGCGGCTACGGCGGTGGCGGGGGCTACGGAGGCGGACGCGGCGGACGCGGGGGCGGCGGCGGACGGGGCGGCTGGTAATCACGACCTTACACGCCTCCAATCGACCGGCCCGCCACGAGCGGGCCGTTTCATTTTTGCAACATTCCCGCGCCCGATTGCAACCTGCCATGCAACTCTCGCTCCACCCAGGGTGAATAAGCCCCTGTCGAGCCGCCACGGTATTTGCTGTTCTCATTCGCATGCGCTCGTTCCGGCGGCTCGGCAGGTGTGGGGAGCGCGACTCCCCGGTCAGTCCTTCGTGGGCCGAACCAGCAAGGAACGGAGGCTGCCGTGACCGCAACATGGATCGCAGGAAGAACGAGGGCTGTGGGTGCGCGCGGGGGGCGCTGGAAGCCCGGCCGTCAAGCGGATCGGATCGGCCTTGAATCGCTGGAACGGCGTGTCCTCCTCAGTGACCACGCGGATTTCCCCGACTTCGACAACGCGACCGAACTGACGCTCAATACCCATTGGAACGGCTACACGCTCACCGCCTCGGCCTCCGGCACCGTCGATCACGCCGGCGACACCGACATGTTCACCTTCGTGCCCCCCGCACGCATGGACATCAGCGTCGCCGCCGTCGCCCAGTCCATCGTCGGCGAGCTCGCTCCGAGGATCGAGTTCCGCGATTCGGACGGCTCGCTGCTCATGCCGGTGACCGACGGCGTGCGGGGCGTCGCCTTCATCGCCCCGGACTTCGACCTTCAGGCCGGTGAACGCTACTTCATCGTGGTCGGCGCGGGAACTCCGAGCGACCAGTGGGAGGTCTCCTCGACCGGCTCCTACCTGCTCTTCATCACCATGGACAAGGCCGGCGGGCGGGGCGCCGGCGGCGGTGAGGACTCGGACGACAGCGAGGACGGCGGCGAGAACGACGGCGGCGACGACGCGCCACCCCCACCGCCGCCGGACGACTTCGCCGGCGATGGCGAGTGGCACGACGCTCACGCCATCCCGCTCGACGACCGAACGGGCAACGCCCGCATCACGGGTGCGCTCCAGACGCACGACGACTCGGACCTCTTCACGCTCACGTCGCCCGCGACCGGACCGCTCCGGGTCCAGGCCTCATCGCCTGATGCGGGACTGCGGCTCTCGCTGCGCGTCTACACCGAGCACGGCGTCCCGATCGCCACCGAACGCCGCGACCTTCCCGGCGCCTCTTCGGCCGTCGAGTTCGTCGCCGGACGAGACGAGCGATACTTCGTGCTGATCGAAGGCCCCGGTGACCGCACCGGCGACTACACGCTGAAGATCGACGCCGAGCCACGGCTCCACTACCTCTGGTACCCGGAGGGGTACAGTTCGCCGACCATCGACGAGCACGTCCCGCTCGTGAACCCGAACTCGTTCCCCGTCAACTACACGATCTACGCCCGGTACGAAGTGGGCGAGCGCGACCAGACGCTCGCGCAGGGCACGCTCGCTCCCCGCTCGCGCGGCGGGATCACGATCAACTCGCGCCTGAACCCGGGCGGGTCGCTCACGCGCGAGGGCGTGCCCTACGCCCTCGAGATCGTTTCCGACGGACGGCTCGGCGCGACGCTGAGCCACTACGACTTCGGCGTCACGACCGGCGAGAACTTCACGGACGTGCTCGCTCGCGAATGGTCGTTTGCCGAGGCCCGCCGCGATCCCGAGACCGCCCGCGACCTGCTCGTCTTCTACAACCCCAATCCCGATGCAGCGCGGGTCGAGATCACGCTGCTCTACGAGGAGGGCATTCCCGTCACGTTCGTGCGCACCGTCGATGGCCTGCGGCGCGGCGGCGTGAACTTCGACACCGACGGCGCGATCCCGCGCGACGGCGTCTTCGGCATCGTCGTCAGGTCCGACCTGCCCATCGTCGCCGCGCTGACCTCCTACGACATCGCCCGCGCTCGGGGCGACGGCCTGCTCGGCGTGCCCGACGGCGGCGCGACCCACGGCGTCGTTCCGCTCCTTTCCGCCGCCGAGGGCGTGGACTCGGCGATCTCCATCCTGAACGCCTCTTCCGGCCAGGCCGCGGTGTTGTTCAAGGTCTCGTACCCCGGCGGGGAGCGTGCCGAGCACTCACGCGTCATCCGCTTCGAAGCGAAGCAGCGCGCGACGCTCACCCCAGCCGACCTCGGCGTGCCCGCGGGATACGAAGCCGCGATCGCGTACCAGGCAGACCGCCCCGTGACCGTCACCTGGTCGCACTTCCGCAACGGCGACGGCGACATGGCGCCCGCCGCGTGGGAGGCCTCTCGCACGCTCGTCTTCGGCGATGCGTTCGTGAACCCCCTCTCGGCCGGCACGACCTACGTTGAGGAACTGACCATCTTCAACCCGTCGTCCGCGCCGGTGTCGGCGCAGGTGACCATTCTCTTCACCGACGGGCGTACGAGTTCGAACGTGATGCACATCGATTCGTCGAAGGCCGTCCGGCTGCGCGTGGATCAGTTGGACGCCGTCCTCGCCGAGAGCGGGCCTTCCGCGTTCTCCATCCGCGTGGATTCCGCGACGCCCCTGGTCGCTTCGTTCGTCCATTACGACCTCTTCCTCGACGGGGGCTGGGGCACGCTCGGCTCGCCGTTCGGACTGCGAGAGTTGATCGGCGCGGCGTAGGCCCACGGCCGCGTCCGGTCGCTCATGCGGCCCCGGGCCTGTCGCGGGTCCGGGGCTTTTTCGTGCGCCGCGGGGTTCGGTCGGCGAACGCCTATCCTTCCGCCCCGCCCGCGGGAACAGGTCGGAGGCCCCGAGCATGACCGGCAAACTCACCGCGCCGACCAGCGAGTTCGAGAAGCGCGACCGGTGCGCCGGCCTCGACCACCGCCCGCGCGTGCTGCTGGGGAAAATGGGCCTCGACGGGCACGACCGCGGGGTCAAGGTCATCGCCCGCGCCCTGCGCGACTCGGGCGTCCACGTCATCTACTCCGGCCTCTGGCAGACGCCGCGGAGCCTGGCCATCTCGGCCCGCGACGAGGACGTGGACGTCATCGCCGCGAGCATGATGAGCAACTCGCACCTGAAACTCGGGCCGATGCTGCTCGACGAACTCCGCGCGGTCGGGCGCGGCGACATCCCGGTCTACATGGGCGGCATCCTGCCGCAGGAGGACCTGCCGAAACTCAAGGAGGCCGGGATCGCCGCGTGCTTCACGACGGGGGTCGGCCTGGCGGAGATCGCCGAGGCCGTGTGCGGCGCGGTCCGCCCCTATGAGCAGCGCATCGGGGGGGGGAACGCCACCGCGCAACTGGCCCGCGACATCTCGCTGGCCCGCGACATCTCGCTGGCCCACGACGGACGCGAGGTCCGCACGGACGCCCCGCGCCGGAGGCCGACGCGCGTCATCGGCGTGACAGGCTCGCCCGGTGCGGGCAAAAGCACGCTGGTCGCGGGGCTTGTCGGCGAGTACGTGCGGCGGGCCGGGAACGACGCCGCCCTCGGCCGCTGCGCCGTCCTCGCGTTCGACCCCAAAAGTCCGATCACCAACGGGGCGCTCCTCGGGGACCGCCTGCGCGTCGATTTCAACTCGATGGGCGAGGCCGTCTACTACCGCTCCCTCGCCATCAGCGGCGAGGACTACCACGCCGTGGACGACATCGTGGGCCTGATCGGCGGCTTCGAGGCGTCCGACGGTTCCCGCGTCGAGACCCTCTTCGTCGAGACGGTCGGCGCTGGCCAGAACGAGACGCGCATCCGCGGGCACGTAGGCCGCACCGCCGTCGTCCTCACGCCGGGCATGGGGGACGCGGTGCAGATGGACAAGGCGGGCATCCTGGAGATCGCCGACGTATTCGTCTGCAACAAGGCGGACCATCCGGGCGAGAACGAACTCGTCCGCGATCTGCGCGACGTGGCGGGGCGCCGACCCATCTTCGAGACCGTGGCGACGCACAGCAAGGGCGTGCCCGAACTCCTCGACGCTCTGCTTGCCTGATCGCCGCAGCGGCGAACGGAGTCGCCAGTGCTGGAAGGCAATCCCGAGCAGCGCACCACCGCGGGCGACACACCCCTTCCGGTGACATCGGAGCGCCGCAGGCGCAGAATCCCCGTCATCGGCGACTGGCGCGGGTTGATGGAGATCGACCCCGCCGAACTCGAGCGCGCCCCCGGCCTCACCAACGACGGGCGGCTCAAGACCGGGCGCCTCGCCGGACTCACCATGGGCGGCGCGATCTGGGTCCTTTGCTGGCCCATCCTCGTCGAGAGTTGCCTCAACTCGCTCGTCGGGCTGACGGACACGGTGCTCGCCGCGCAACTCGGAACCGACGAGACCGACGCCATCGGCAGCGCGGCCTACGTCATGTGGTTCATCGGCCTCATCGTCATGGCGATCGGCGTCGGTTCGACCGCGCTCGTCAGCCGGGCCGTCGGGCGCGGCAGGCTCGCCGTCGCGAACGCGGCCGTCGGCCAGTCGGTCACGCTCGCAGCGACGGCGGGTGCGGCGGTCGGCATCGCGATCTGGCTGGTAGCAGGCCCGGTCGCCGGGATGCTCACGAACACTGAGGGGGGGGCGAGCGCCTTCGCGACCTACCTGCGCTGGCAGGCCGCGGCCGCGCCGGCGACGAGCGTCCTCTTCGTCGGCATCGCGTGCGTGCGCGGCGCGGGGGACTCGTCCCGCCCGCTCGCCGTCATGGCCGTGGTGAACGTCGTCAATATCCTCACCAGTTGGGCGCTCGCCGGCGCGGACCTCACGCGGGGCGTGGTCGACGGCGAGGGCGCCGGGCCGATCGTCGTCCTCGCCAATCCGTTCCCGTTCGACATGGGCGTCGCCGGGATCGCCGTCGGCACCTTCGCCTCGCACACCATCGGTGCCGTGCTGATGCTGTGGCTCATGGTCCGTGGCTCGCACGGCGTACGCCTGCGCCGCAGACGCCTCCGCCCGCACTGGCACACCATGCAGCGCCTCCTCCGCGTCGGCCTGCCCAACTTCTTCGAGACCCTCGGCATGTGGGCCGGCAACTTCCTCATCCTGATGATGGTTGTCTGGCTGCACGCGGCCGGCGGCACCACGGGCGCGCATGTCGTCGCCATCCGCATCGAGGCGTTCAGTTTCCTCCCCGGCTTCGCCATCTCGATGGCCGCCGCGACGCTCGCCGGTCAGTACCTCGGCGCCGGCAGCGTCTCGCTCGCCCGCACGGCCGTGCTCCGATGCACGCTGCTGGCTTCGGGCATCATGGGCGTACTCGGCCTCGCCCTCGTCCTGTTCCCCGCGCAGATCGTCAGCGTCCTGAGCGCCCAGCCGGAACACATCGCCATGGTGCCCCCTCTGCTCGTCGTCTGCGGCGCGGTGCAGGTGCCCTTCGCCGTTGCGATCGTGCTGCGCGGCGCTCTCCGGGGCGCGGGGGACACCAAGGCCGTCATGTGGATCACCTGGGTCACGACCTACGGCGTGCGCCTGCCGCTGGCGTATCTGCTCTCGGGCGTGCGGGTGCCCATCGGCGGCGGCGAACGCCTCCCCCACCCGTTGCTCGACGAGCCGACACTGACAGGCCTGTGGATCGGCCTCTGCGCCGAGATCATCGTCCGGGCCGTCATCTTCGCGTGGCGATTCGGGCAGGGCGGATGGACGGACGCGAGGGTCTGATGCGGATCAAAGGATCACCTCGTGCGTGAGGCAGGTGTACGCGCAGACGGAGCGGAGGCGTCGCGGGGTGAGCCGCTGCCGGGCTTCGGCGCTGGCGTCGAAGATGTGATCGTCGTCGTCGCAGGCCCGGTTGCTCAGCGACTGGCTGCGGAGGTACGCCCACAGCCGTTCGATCGGGTTGAGTTCCGGCGAGTACGGTGGCTTGTGGGACGTGATTGCGTGTTGGTAGAGGTTGAAGAGACGGAGCCGCAACGGAGTGGCGGAGAAGCCGGGGGACGCACGGACTTCCCGCGATCCGTATCAGCTCGACTTTTGCCGTTTTCTGACGGCCTGATCTGAGCGTGGGACTCCTGCCGAAGTGTTGGTTGACGCCACACGTCGGGAAAGGAGTCCCGGATGATCTCGCTTCCGAGGGCGGCGGAGCCGCTGGT
>Ga0226835_1000318_pt1 | contig 66155 bp, 52 predicted proteins | sample LAC_MetaG_1_FD_163627 | JGI IMG/M metagenome (GOLD analysis project Ga0226835, IMG submission 163627) | Anaerobic ammonium oxidizing microbial communities from anammox membrane bioreactor (MBR) in UC Berkley, California, United States -... | ecosystem: Engineered > Bioreactor > Anaerobic >...
CACAACCAGTATTTCGAATCTCTCAGTCAAGTAATCGAAGTGATTGAATCACAATTTGAAAAGTGGACAAAACCTAACGAGACACTTCGAAAATTATGCGCAATTATTTAAGACGCTCTGTATAGATCCGAAGCCGATTTGTACAGGTAGATCGATCCGCGCGCGAAGGAATCTTGCGTAAATCTGGAGCGATCTAGTCCAGAGTTCGGATACTGGCCAACTCACCCATCTGCGCAACCTATCTTCCGCCCCTGAGGCGGGATGCGAATTGAAACCATCCCAACCCGGCTTCGGAGTCCTGACTAAAATGTCTTTCACGCAAGACCAAATGACAGCAGAAGATATACACCCCAGTACCAACCCCAGTACCAGGCACATATCCCGCACAAAAAATTGCTCATATTGCAATAATCCTCGTGCTCTTACAATCGTGGATATTCCGAATTCACCGGAAAGTCCGAATTCACAGGAAAGACAGGAGAGACATGGAAGACAGAGATAAAAGCAAATGTAGCGGCAGGACGAGAGAAAGAGATTAAGTCCAGGAGCGGAGCGAAAAAGTATGGGCAAAAGAACACGCAGAACCAGGACTCTTACCCGAACGGGCCGGGCAAGGATCGACGGTCCGACAGCCTTCGCCCTGGCAGAGATAGAATCCGAGCTTGGCGCCGAGCTTCCAAACCTTCTTTCCTCGGTCGCCTGCCTCTCATTCGGAGCGGTTGGCGATAGCAATGGTCTTGAGCGCATTAGAAAGAACCTCGGCAGAGTCGACAATAAGCTGAGGGTCATCGGGCAGAGAATCTCCGATCTCGAGCGAGGCGATCAGCTCACTGACGACCAGAAGGCGGCGGCGATGGGCATTACCGTCACTCTCATCGAGATGAAAGAGCTCCACGACAATTGCCATGAGATGCTGGAAGACCGCATGATCACCCCCCGCGAGCGAATGATAGCGATGGCCTCCCGCTTTTCCGGACGCGATGCCGCCGCTGTTCAAGACACACTGCAGTTGAAAGTCACCCTCAAGGGTCTCAAGCCGCCCATCTGGCGACGGATTATGATCCCGGCATCCTGGCACCTTGACTCCCTGCATCTTCTCATCAACCGGACCATGGGCTGGAATGACAGCCACCTCCACCAGTTCGAGATTCACGGCGAGACTTTCGTCGATCAAGATGCGAGAACAAGCGACCTCGAGCTGGAGGAAGCATCCTTCACCCTTGCGGATCTTTCTCTTGCTGAAGGAGACAAATTCGAGTATCTCTACGACTTCGGCGACCACTGGCTCCATGAGGTGAAAGTGGAGAAAATCATCAGGGACGAGATTATCGAAGCCGCATGCATAGCCGGCAGGCGGGCCTGCCCTCCGGATGACTGCGGCGGCATCTGGGGATACCAGAGACTGCTCGAGGTCGGCTCGGACCCAGAGCATCCGGACTATGACGAATGGCTCGAGTGGTTCGAGCCCGACTACGACCCGGCGAAATTCACGCCCTGGAGATCAGCTCGATAAGATAGCGCCGGCTGCCCGGCAGTCTATAATCAGGACTTGCGCGGAGGCGGAGGCGCTCCCGGCTCGAGGCAGGATTCCCGGATGACTATCGAGCAGACTCTATCCAGAATCAGCCAGGCAGTGGAAAGCGAGACCAGGGCCAGCCGCGCCGATCGCTCCGGCGCTTTCGATGTGACCGACTGCGAGCTTCTCACGCAGAGCGAGGGTCTCTCGCTCTATCGAGGCACCGCCGAGCTGGCACTGCCGATCCTTTCCGATACGCCTCTGGAGGTCTCGACCGCGAGCCATCCGGCCACGGAGGGCTCCTTCGTCGGGCAGGAGGAATTCAGCGTCGTCCTGGCCCTCCGGGCAAGCCTGGGGGAATTCGTTGCAAACGCCAGCGTTCGGGCCGACACGTCTTTTATCCTTGCTGCCCTCAACAATCGCCTGCTCCACCACGGGCAGGCGCTGCCCGGGGATATCCTCGAGGGGCTGTGCGGGCTGAGGCGCCTGCCGGTCAAGCCCGATCAGGAGGCATATGAAAGGCTCGTCCGCGAGCTCGCGGCAGCCGGCGATCAGGCGCTCATTCCCAACGAGAGCCAGCGGCTCGCCATCGCCTCCTGCTGCGGAAGCCGCCTGCATTATGTCTGGGGTCCGCCCGGCACTGGCAAGACCGCCTGTGTCGCCCAGGTGGCCAGAGCTCTCAATCTGGCAGGAGAGCGTGTTCTCGTGCTCTCCCATGCCAATGCCGCCGTCGATGCCTGCATGGTCAAGATCGCGGCGGCGTTTGCCGGGACCGCCGAGCTGAGAGAAGGGCTGATCTTGAGGGCGGGCGTTCCGCATTCGAGCGAAGCCCTGTCCTGCGGCTCGATCCTCCCTGACAGCCATATCAGCGCCTGCCATCCCGACCTTGTCGGAAGGCGGAACCATCTGCAATACCTGCTCAGGCAGGTAATAAGGGAGCTCGGCAGGCACAGGGAAAAACGCCATGTATCCGGCGCCTCTGAGGGCATAGAGGATCTGGACTCGGATCTCCGCAAGATTCGAGGAGAGCTCAGGGAAGTATCCGGACGGATAGACGAGCTCGCAAGAGGGCTGGTGGCCGAAGCCCTGCTTGTCGGAACCACGGTATCGCGGATGGTGGTCACCGATTATCTATACTGCTGGCGCCCCGATGCGGTCCTCATAGACGAGGCGAGCATGGTCAATTTCCCCTTCGTGATAGCAGCGGCAATGACCGCCGCCAAAAGAGTGGTGCTGTTCGGAGACTTCCGCCAGCTACCGCCTGTGGTGCTGACTAAAGACAGGGAGATGTCGCCCTGGCTCACCCGGGATGTTTTCGATCAGGCCGGGATCAAGAGCGCCATCGACAGGGGCGAGAGCGACGATCGCGTGACACTGCTCGAGACTCAGTATCGCATGCACCCTCGCATAGGCGATGTCGTGAACAGCCTGGCTTATTCCAGCCGCTTGAGGACAGCCGACCTGGTAGCGGAGAGAACCGAGACCCTGGCGAGATTCGAGCCGTTCGCCGGAGAGCAGGTGGTCCTAGCCGACAGCAGCAGCATGCGCACGGTCTGCCTGAGGGAGGCGCGAAGCCGGGGCAACTCGCGAGTCAACCCGCTTCATGCGGCGCTTGCCGTCACAGCCGCCGAGAAGGCTCTCCGGTCCGGATGCCGGAGCATAGGCATTATCACGCCGTACAGGGCTCAAGCCAGGCTCATTCATTCTCTCAAGTCTCTCAAGACCTCCATCGCCGGGATGGAGGATGTGTCGGTAGCGACGGTGCACCGCTTTCAAGGATCCGAGAAGGATCTGATCATCTTCGATCTCGCAGACGCCCTGCCCCAGACCAGCGCCAGCCGGCTCACCGGAAGAGACGACGAGCTCTCCCTTCGCCTGATCAATGTCGCCCTGTCCAGGGCGCGCGGCAAGCTGGTTTTCATAGCCGATGTCCCTTTCGTGGAGGCGTTCCACCCACCCCGCTCCCAGGCGCGCAAAGCGCTGGCTCTGGTGCGGCAGCATGGTATCACCGCCGATGCGGCAGGACTGACCGAGAGCAAAGATCTGGAGTCAATGCTCTGGCTCTCGGGCTGGGACGAATGCAGCACCCACCTCGGCCGGCGCCTGAAGCGGCTGGCGTCGCCCCCGGAAGCGGACAGCTCCGAAGGCGAGAGTTCCGAAAACGAGAGATCTCAAAACAGCACCCGCAAGGACGAGACTCGGCTCGATTCGATAACGAACCTCAGCCCCGGCTTCGAGCCCCCGCCCGGACTGGTCGAAGACATGGAGCGATTCGGCGGCAGGCTCACGATTTTTGCCCCCATAGAAGTCGCCCTCGGTCTCGAGCGAGCCGCTCTCGATGTGCGGCTGATGAGCAGGGTGGACGGCTTTTTCCATCTCGAGAAGGGGAGATGCGTCTATCTTGGCGGGCGCGATCCGGGAAGTCCTGTAGCCTTTATCGACGGGGAGAGCTTCGCCGGCGCCTTCGAGCGAATCTGTCTTGACGAGAGCTTCAGAGTGCCGCTTCTGGACGCGGACCGCCAGCGGGAGTTTCGGCTTGTATGCGGCACCTGCGATCGATGCGGCGAGGATCGGCGGCCGCGATTCGAGCGCGAGACAGGCTCCCTGACGCTGCGCTGCGCCGAGCCCGGGCATCCGCACCGCCTGCTGGACATAGAGGGTCTTCAGGCGATTCTCCACTGCCTCGCCATCCGCTGCCCGGGATGCCGGCGCCCGGCAGAGGCGGCCGCCATCGGCAATCGATTGCAGGTGACCTGCCCGGGCAAGTCACCCGGTTGCCCGGGCGGCGCGCCCGATCTGGAGAGCCTCTTCGGCGATACGGACTGATGGTATACTCTTCAAAAAAGGGGTAGGCAGGCTTGGCATTTCTCGTGCCTGACGATCTGAGGACCAGAAAGACCGTTCCGCAAGCGGTCAGACGGCTGGCAGAGGCTTTCATGATCGGTCTTGATGAGACGGCCACGGTGTGGTACGAGCCTCCTTACGACCCTTCCGGACAGAAGCCCGACTTCGTCTTGCTTGTACCCGATCGCGGGATCGTCGTTATCGAGGCGATGGCGGTGCGGGATGCCGAGATGCTGGGAGTCTTTCGAAGCCTGATCCGGCTGGCGGAGGACGGCAGGGAGCTGGAGGTAGCCAACCCTCTTGCCCGGGCCGAGTTGCTTTGCTCCAGCCTCGGGCAGGCAATCAAGACAGAGCGCCGGTTGAAAGGAAGAAAGCTCAGGGTCAAGCCTGCAGTCGCCCTTCCCAACCTGCGCAAACGGGAGGCGAAAGCGAAAGGCCTGGACCGGATCGTGCCTCTTGAAGCCTGTCTTTTCAAAGACGAGATCGATGCGGCTCTCGACGGCAGCGGCGAGGCCGGCATCCTCCGCTTCCTCGCCAGGCTTCTGGGAAAAGGAGACGGAAGGGAGGCGGATGAGAGGGAAGAGAAGCTGCTGCGCGCCATAATCCACCCTGATATCAGGCTCGAGCAGATCACCGAGACGACCTCGGCCGTCCAGCTCTCGATTTTCTCGACTGCAGGCGGCGATAACGGCTCGCTCCGCTTGATGGACCGGACGCAGGAAGCGATGGCAAAAAGCTTCGGCGACGGGCACCGCATCATCCGCGGTGCGGCAGGAAGCGGCAAGACCCTCCTTCTGGTATACCGCGCCCGCCTGCTCGCCAGGGGATTTCCGCAGCGGCGCTATCTCCTGACCTGCTTCACGCGTACCCTCGCGAGCCAGTTGCGCCAGCAGCTGAGAGACTTCCCCAACGTGGACATCCAGCATCTCGATGGTCTCATTCACGACCTGATCAGGAAAGCTTCTCTGGATCACCCGGGCTATGAAGACCAGACCGGCGAGAAAGCAGCCGAATGCGCCCTGGCGGCTGTCGATCAGGGGGTGGGTCCGCGCTATCACGGGGTCTTCGTAGACGAAGGGCAGGACTTCAACGTCAAAGCACTCACCCTGGTAAGGAGGCTCCTGCTTCCTGATTGCCACGATCTGGTCATCGCCGCCGACATGGCCCAGAATATCTTCCAGCGCCGGTTCAGCTGGAGGGATGCCGGCATCGAGGCCCAGGGGCGTACCAGAATACTCAAGGTCAACTACCGAAACGCCGCGCCCATAGCCAGATTTGCCGCTGCTCTGCGTCTGGAGGGCGGCAACGGCGACGGACCGGTGGAAAGCGAGATGATCATTCCCGTTGCGGGGCAGAGCGAGGACGCCTGCACAGCGCCTCCCTCTGTAATTGCCACCACGAGCCTGGAAGAAGAAGTATCTGCAGTCACTAAGTGCGCGGAGCGGCTGCTGCAGGGAGAACCAGACAGACCAAGACAAACGGCCGTTCTGTACGGCGCCGGCACCGAGGATCTGGCCAACCGCGCCCAGCTTCTGCATGAGAGGCTGATAGACGCCGGTATACCGGTGTACTGGGTCAACCATCCGGAGGACAGAGGCAGGCGGGACCGCCTGGCTCTTGCCACCGAGCCGGTGATTCTGTCAACCATTCACAGCGCCAAAGGGCTGGAGTTCGAGAATGTCATCCTCTGCGGGCTCTCTAACGAGAACGCCCCGAGGGACAGCAGCCTCTCCCTGGCCTATGTCGGCATTACCCGGGCGACCCGGAGCCTCTTCGTAGTCTCTCGCAATGGGCACTGGCTCGACAGGGAGCTTTTGAGAGCCGCTGAAGCCGCTCGATAGAAACAGGCTTCCACTGAGAGACCTCGAATTGACATCTCTTACACCTGTTGTTATAGTCGAACGTAAGAGATGTCAATTCGGAGGTGACATTATGCCTCTGCCAATAACGAAACAAAAGGTCAAGGAAGCGCTCAAGCAGCAAGCGTCTGCCGACGAGCTATTAGATCAGCTGCTTGAAGCGCTCGAACCTCACGAATTGGAGCTACTCTTGCAGAACATTCTCAAGATTTACCAAAAGAAGCCTCTGTCGGAAGGGCATGCGCACAAATTCCAGACTAGAGAATACTCGAAGAAGGAACGCATCGAGTTGGAATTCGCCACCCTCTACAAATACTTCGAAAAGAGACGAGGGCTTCTCGAGTCGGCGCTGAATCCGACGCAGGTCGGAAAGCTCCTGAATGTCACGAGGCAGACGGCCCATGACAGGCGCGAGGCGGGTACGATGCTGGGTGTTCTTGATAATGGAGTCTGGAGATATCCTATTTGGCAATTCGATCCGGAAGGTCCCAATGGAGTGGTCGATGGTTTGCCAGATGTCTTGAAGGCTCTGACAGTGTCAGAACTCGCAAAAGCTAGTTGGCTTACGCGCACAAATCAAGTCCTAAAAACTACTCCGATTGAGGCGCTTAAACAGGGCAGGAAAAAAGACGTTATAACGGAAGCCCTGGCCGTGGGAGTCGCATAGCTTGGTCTCGATAGCCGCGCCTCCTCCGGCTAACGCTCCAAGCCCGATACTGCTTACGTTGCCACAGACCTCGGAAATCATGCGCATCTATGATCCGGCAAAACACGGAATGCATGCTCTATCCTTCAGAAATTTCGGACCTCTTCATCGATTTGATCACCATCGACATCCCGCTTCTGCTCCGGATGTCGATAATGACAGAGCAATTCTCTATGGAGGTTTCACTCTGTCATGTTGCATCGTGGAAGTCTTTGGCGACACCGGAATTATAGAACCAGGAACCAAGTGGGCAGCCATACTGAGTCTACAGCGCCCACTCAATCTTCTGGATCTTCGAGGAACGGGCGCGATGCGTGCAGGAACTGTCGCCGCAGTGTCCAAAGAAGCAGACCGCAATGTCACTCAAGCATGGGCTAGATATTTCTACGATAACGAGGGAATCTATGGAACCATCGATGGTTTGATCTTTTTCAACGCGCATAATGACGAAGAAGCCGTTGCGCTTTTCGAGCGCGCAGAGAATGCGCTGCTTTTGCCTCCAGGCAACACAATCGAGCTTGGCGATCCAGCCATGCGGACGGAACTGCAACACATAGCCATCCGGAACAATCTCCTGGTTCCGCCATCCTGATCCGAATATCGAGCCCTCAAGCCTGAGCCTGAGCCTGGGCGAGATTCCGGAGCTTCTTGAGAAAGCCCGGATCGATCATGCAGACCCCGTCTTTGCAGGACGCCGAGGCAAGCTCAGCCAGTCGCGTCTTCTCGTCAGGGAAGAGCGGAATGGTGATCAGCCCGGTCGGCAGGATTCGGGTATTTTTCTTCGGCTTGCTGGTCTCGATAACATGAACCAGCTGCCTGGCGATACCCGGATCAAGCCAGACAGCTCCGAGCTTGACGCTCCGCACAGCATCCTCCAGCGTTTCATAAAGACTGTTCTTCAGAACATACCCGTCCGCACCGGCGTCCAGGGCCGCGAATATCTCTTGCGGGTCATCACTGGCGGTGACCACGAGAACGCGGGCCGAAGGAGCCAAGACCCTTACTTTCTTAATCAGTCCGAGGTTATCAACACCCGCAAGCGCCATGTCTATGACGACCACTTCCGTGCTGCCTCTGCCCAGGATCTCGATTGCCTCTGCTTCAATAGACGTGACACCCGAAATCTTCAGATCGTCGACTCGAGACAACAAAATGGAGATGGCTCCCGGCGGCACCCCTTCGATCGCAAGAATACCTATTTCGCTCTTACCAGACACTGTGATCACTCCTCCGCTTCGAGAGCCTCCAGATCAGCCAGATCCTGAAGTCGACCAGTTGCCCTTTTATTCGCGCAAAGATGCTCCAGACCGATGAAGTTCACCTTCGTCCCCGCCAGTTCCAACACGTTCCGGCGCGCATAACAATCGTCGAAAACGACTCCGTCGGCCGCCGTGAGAATATCGATTCTGTTTGGAGGATAACCGAGTTGCACAACCTGGGTCTCCCCCATGAAATCCCCGGCACTCACGCCAAGTGAACCGAATCCGAAATCTTCGAGAGCGGACACCAGAGCCTGAGCATTGCTCGCGGAGGAATCGATCCAGATATCGAGATCCTTGGTGTAGCGGGGGTGTCCGTAATAAGCCACGGCATAACCGCCTACAACAAGATACCTGACGTCATGCTCGTTTAACAACTCGATAAACTCTTTGAAGTCCTTGCTGAGCACCGTACCTCCACTGGATATAGTCTCGGCGGATCTCTTCCAAGGCGGCAATTCTGGCCTCTGGAGCCTGCGACCTCCAGAATGCCACGTCCGTACCCGACCCTTCGTTCAAAGGACGGCGGTTAACAACCCTGACAATCTTCCGATCTGCTTCCATAAGACAATGTTAGCAGCAAGAAAGCTCAAAAAAGACAAAAAACGAAGGCTCGACGAGTCGCCTTCGTGATTGAGAAAAGGGTATCGAACCCTGATAACTGAATAGCCATCAAAGAGCCTGTCGCCTACATCTATCTGGTCTTCGAGTAGATTTACACCAGATAGAATCTTCGGCATCGACCTGTGAGAACAGAGTCTTGGTGCTTACTGAAAAGTAAATCGTCTTGCGACTTCCAAGAAACTCACCTCTGTCGGAAATCGATATCCGGCACCGCGGCCGGTATCTATCCGAGTTCTCCCTAGAAAGGAGGTGATCCAGCCGCACCTTCCGGTACGGCTACCTTGTTACGACTTCGTCCCAGTCACCGGCCCTGCCTTAGGCGGCTACTTCCCAGAGGGTTAGCACACCGACTTCGGGCGTGACCAGCTCCCATGACGTGACGGGCGGTGTGTACAAGGCCCGGGAACGTATTCAACGCCGCGTGCTGATCGGCGTTTACTAGCGATTCCGACTTCACGCAGGCGAGTTGCAGCCTGCGATCCGAACTGAGAGTAGGTTTGGCGGTTCGCTCCCCCTCGCGGGATTGCATCGCATTGTCCTACCCATTGTAACACGTGTGTGGCCCAGGACATAAGGGGCATGATGACTTGACGTCGTCCCCACCTTCCTCCGGTTTGTCACCGGCAGTCTCGCTAGAGTGCCCAGCATTACCTGATGGCAACTAACAACGGGGGTTGCGCTCGTTGCGGGACTTAACCCAACATCTCACGACACGAGCTGACGACAGCCATGCACCACCTGTCTCCAGGTTCTCCGAAGAGCACTCCTCTGTTTCCAGAGGATTCCTGGGATGTCAAGCCCTGGTAAGGTTCTTCGCGTTGCTTCGAATTAAACCACATGTTCCACCGCTTGTGCGGGCCCCCGTCAATTCCTTTGAGTTTCAACCTTGCGGCCGTACTACTCAGGCGGGATACTTACCGCGTTAGCTGCGGCACTGCAGGGGTCGATACCCGCAGCGCCTAGTATCCATCGTTTACGGCCAGGACTACTGGGGTATCTAATCCCATTCGCTCCCCTGGCTTTCGTTCCTCAGCGTCAGTTACGGCCCAGCGAGTCGCTTACGCCACTGGTGTTCTTCCCAATATCTACGCATTTCACCGCTACACTGGGAATTCCACTCGCCTCTACCGCACTCAAGTTAGCCAGTATCCGATGCATTTCCGTGGTTGGGCCACGGTCTTTAACACCAGACTTAACTAACCGCCTACGAACTCTTTACGCCCAATAAATCCGGACAACGCTTGCATCCTACGTCTTACCGCGGCTGCTGGCACGTAGTTAGCCGATGCTTCCTCTGCTGGTACCGTCATTGTGTTCGTTCCAGCTGACAGAGCTTTACACCCCAAAAGGCTTCTTCGCTCACGCGGTGTCGCTACGTCAGGCTTTCGCCCATTGCGTAAAATTCCCCACTGCTGCCTCCCGTAGGAGTATGGGCCGTGTCTCAGTCCCATTGTGGCTGATCATCCTCTCAGACCAACTACCGATCGTAGCCTTGGTAGGCTTTTACCCTACCAACTAGCTAATCGGACGCAGGCTCATCTTCAGGCGGATTGCTCCTTTCACGTCACCGCATATGGGGTATTAGCGCTCCTTTCGGCTCGTTGTCCCCCTCCTGAGGGTAGATTCCTACGTGTTACTCACCCGTCCGCCGCTAACTAGGCTGGTAGCAAGCTACCAACTTCGTCCGCTCGACTTGCATGTGTGAGGCACACCGCCAGCGTTCGTCCTGAGCCAGGATCAAACTCTCCGTTGTCAAATTGCCTTCACCAGGAGTACTGGTGAAATCAAAGAGTTTAATGCCTACTCAAAAGTTTTGACAGGCGCCTTGATTGGCTATTCAGTTATCAGGGTTCAATAAATAGTGGTTGTCCGAGACAACCAGACCGCTGCACGACTCACTTGGAACGTGCGGCTGTCCAAGAATTGAATCTTACCGCGACCCGATCCGATGTGTCAACTTTCGAATCCCCCTATTTGTGCGCTTTTGACAGATCCGTTAGCAATTCGAGACATATATCTTTCCTTTAGAATCGGCTCAACAGGCATACCCAGTGCATGTTCGGGTATTTTTCTCCTCTCTCTTTCTCTCTTAGAAATCCTGTTTCTTCCAGGAACTAGCCGCGTTACAGAACGCAACTATCTATTGCATATACGGAAAAATCAGAACAGGCGCGAGAGGAGCGGAGCCGAAGGCTTCTTGCGCGCTCCGGTGATCACCACCAGCCGTCCCCTGTCTTTCACTTCCAGATAGAGGAAGCGCTTGTTGAGCTTGAAGAGAGCGCTGGGATGATTGCCGCCCACCGTTGAGACAGGTCTCTGCAATTGCCCCATGGATTGCATATATCTTGCATATGCAGACATAGCCAGATCATCATTCCCGTAATCAATATATAAGAGTTTGAGACGTTCGGGATAAGGATCCTGCACCTGGTAGTCCGCCACCATGGCTGTGCGGGCCTGCTCGACAGCGAGCGCCTCCACCCCGGGCGCCTGGAAATAACGCCTTGCCGAAAGTTGCCCCATGACCAGCTTCTCGCTTCCGGAAACGCGATCGAGACTTGGCAAGCTCTTCAACACCACCGGTGGAGCAGCATGAGTGCCGATCTGGTTGCCGATGCCATCGGCAAATGAGCGGACCACCTCTTTGCTCTCGTCATCGTCTTCAGAAGTGCCTGCCGCTTTGACGAAATAATTGCCCTGCCAGAAAGATATAGTATCGCTATCTTCCGATGAGCCATCTCCTCGTTTCACCACCGTTGTGGCACCGCGGCGCAAGAGGCTGTAAGCGGCATTGGCACCCCGGGGAGTGGCAAACTCGAAACACTCCACTGTAATATAGCGATTGCCTCGCCGGAAGATCTTCTGAGCCACGGCTTTCAGACCGAACTCGCGCAGTATCGGCTCCTCGGTAGGCGGAAAGGTATTCGAGATGATCCGGTCACGTTTTCCGGTCGCTTCGAGAGGAAGGACCTTGAGAAGCTGTACGCCCTCCGGTCCTCCGGTATAAAAGACATAGACCCCGACTTTCGCTATCTCCCAGCCGCTAGAAGAAAGAGAGTCGACCATTCGGAAGAGGTTTTGATCCGGGGTCGACGCTTGACCGGCAGGAGAGAGAACCATAGCTGCAAGAAGAGCAGCACCGGACAGGCCTGCCGTCAAAATCGCCGTATATAGCCGAAACCTTCTCACAGGGCTCAGTGTAGCAAGCCAGGGAAGGCTCCACAACAAAATCTCTAATCGACAAAATCGAAGACGGCACGTGGCTTGGGAATCGTGCCGTCTTCGATAGCTTGAGGACTTGTCTCGACCCTGTCTTGACCCTCTAACTACCTCTCATATTTAACTTTCAAGCTCGACTCGGCCTTGTCCAGAGCCGCATCGAGAAGCACCGAGTCGAGGTTGTTGACCCGGCGATCAAAACCAGCGCCGCCTCCACCACCGGCCCCTGCACCGGCAAGCGCACCTTCCATCATCATGCCATCGGCGGCGTATGAGCCTGCCGGGGCAGCAAAGGAGCTCATACTGGCGCGCCTGCCGGCCCTCGCCGGAGCTGCCATTTCGGCGGCGGCCGGCAGCGGGCTCGCCTTGCCGGCTGCCATGAGCCTGGCCGCGCCTTTCTTCCATTCACCGGCAGCGGTGCTCGAAAGCTCATAAGCCCGGTCGCCTGATTTGACAATCACCGAACGGCTGCCGTCGGCACGGGCGACTTCCTGTCTGTAGGAGAGTTGCTCGAAGCGACCATCGGCGAGCCTGGCAATCTCTTTGAAGACATCGACCCCCTGGGCTTGCGGGAAGCCTGTGAGGCCGTCACAGCCGATGGTGTTGATCTGGATTCCACGGGCGATAGCCGACTGGCTTACATCCCGCCAGGAGAGCCCGTAGCTCTTGGGTCCGGCATCGCCGATCAGGAAAAGAAGCTTGGCTGTTTTTTTCGAGTCGTCCCAGCTCAGCTCGTCCACCGAGGCCTTCAGAGCCTCGGTCACAGCTTCGGGACTGTCGCCGCCCCCATCGGCATCCAGAGATGAAATCTCGGCTACGAAATTATCGATGTCTTGCGTAAATTGATATGTCCGGGTGACATACCTGTCACCTTTGTCCCTGAAGGCCACCATGCCTACCCGGATATCGGGAGCAGGCTTGCCGCTTGCCAGCTTGGCCACCAGCTCTTTCACCTTCTCCTTCACCATGTCTATCTCGCCTTGCATGGAGCCGGTGGTGTCGATACAGAAAGCGAGATCCATACGCGGACGCTTGACGACCTGCTCTCGGACAGGCTTATCCTCCGGCTCGGTTTCCTTGGCGCAGAGCTGGACGCCGGCTGCGGTGGTGAGCAGGAAAGTGACAGCGGCAAGCGTTCCAATTGATCTGGGTTTCATCGGTCGGTTCCTCAATTAAGCCTCTCTCTCCAATCTAGATAATCGGTCCGGATTATTCGGCGCCTTCTTGCCTGAAATCACCCCGGGGAATTCCCTAGTAAAATCTGGCAATGAGCGAGAGCACAGCAATTGCCAGGCGCCTGGAGCGCCTCCCCATAACCGGCTACCAGAAGGTCATTTTCCTTGTCATAGCCACTGCCTGGTTTTTCGATTGCATGGATGTTGCCATGATGACTTTCGTGCTCTCGTCAATAAAAGCCGAATTCGGTCTCAATGCGTCCCAGGCAGGAGCCCTTGGCAGTATCAGCTTTCTCGGGATGTTTGTCGGGGCCGCCCTGGCCGGTCTTCTTGCGGATCACTTCGGACGCTGTCTCGTCTTTCGCTGGAGCATCGTGGTCTGGGGTCTGAGTTCCCTTTTCTGCGCCATGGCACCGGACGTATATACCCTGATGATCTTCCGTCTCTGTCTGGGAATCGGCATGGCAATGGAGCTGCCGGTGGGCCAGAGCCTCGTTTGCGAGTTCATTCCGGCAAAAAATCGGGGCCGTTATATCGCTCTTCTCGAAGGAGCCTGGCCGGTAGGCTTTGTCGCCGCAGGAATTCTGGCAATCATAGTCCTACCTATATATGGATGGCGAGGCGCTTTTATCGCCGAGGCCATTCCGGCTCTATTCGTCCTCATCGTCCGCTCGGTGGTACCGGAGTCCCCACGCTGGCTTGCCGAAACAGGCAAGATCGAGAAAGCCCGGGAGCTCATAGGAAAAATCGAGCAAGAAGTAATGAAAAGGCTCGGCACCGAGAGCCTGGACGAGCCAGGCTCGGAGATCGTCCTTGAAAAGGTAGAGGATGCCTCGAAAGAGGTGAAAGCGCATCCATTCAAACAACTTTTCAAGGACGAGTATCGCAAACGCACCGTCATGATCTGGTGCCTGTGGTTTCTGGCTCTGTTCGGCTATTACGGAATCACCACGTGGCTTGGCGCGCTTCTGGAGGAGAAAGGCTTCTCCATGGCAAGATCCAATCACTACATTATTCTCATTTCACTTGCCGGGGTGCCGGGATTTCTTACTTCAGCCTGGCTCGTGGAAACCCTCGGTCGCAAGCCCGTAATGGTGGCAACCCTGATCGGGAGCGCCGCCGCCGCCTATTTCTATGGCACCGCCAGTAGTGCCCTTCTGATCGTCGCCTGGGGTCTTATCATGCAGTTCTTCATGTTCGGAATGTGGTCGGTCCTCTACGCCTACACCCCCGAGCTCTACCCCACCCACGCCAGAGCCACCGGCGCCGGCTTCGCCAGCTCGGTAGGCCGGCTCGGAGCCCTCCTCGGTCCCCTGGCGGTCGGACATATCCTTCCCCTTGCCGGGCAGACAGGGGTTTTCGCCATATCGGCCTCGGCATTTCTGGTAGCAGCCCTGTCGGTGGCGATCTTAGGCAAAGAGACAAAAGGGATCATTCTGGAGAATATTTAGGGAATATAGCCGTATGACCCAGCACGAGAAAGAAGAGAAAGTCCATCTTAAAGTCTCCGAATCCGGATCAGAAAGAGATCCGGAAATGGTAGGCAAGACCGTGGGCGGCCATTACGAGATCCTCTCGGTGCTGGGCAAAGGCGGCATGAGCACCGTCTATAAAGCAAGACATATACTGCTGGACCGGATAGTCGCCATCAAATTCGTCCTTCCCAAGCTGGTGCACGACGAGAAAACGATCTGGCGCTTCCAGCAAGAAGCGAAAGCCGCCACCAGTCTCCAGCACCCGAATATATGCGGAGTCAAGGAGTTCGGTCTCGACGAGCGGGGCTGCCCGTTCCTCGTTATGGACCTGGTCGACGGGCAGACCCTGAAAGAGCTGATTGGCAAGGGGCTGGCCGAGAAGCGGATCATCGAGCTGGCCAGGCAAATCTGTGACGGTCTCGAATATGCCCACGCCCAGGGAGTCATTCACCGTGACTTGAAACCCGAGAACATAGTCGTCACCATGGATAAGAATGGCGTCGAGCGGGTCAAGATTCTCGATTTCGGCATAGCCAAGCTCTTGCGCGACGATGAGGAAGGTCCGAATCTCACCAAGACCGGCGACATATTCGGCACCCCGACCTATATGAGCCCGGAGCAGTGCCTGGGCAAGCGGGTGGATCGCCGCAGCGACATTTATTCTCTGGGCTGCCTGCTTTACGAGATGGCGGCAGGCAAACCGCCTTTCTCCTCGGAAAGCTCCCTGGAGATGCTCATGCTCCATGTGAACGAAAGCCCCCCGCCTCTCGAAAAACTGGCGGTCACGGCGGACATGGAAAGGATCATCTATTGCTGCCTTCGCAAAGACCCGGAAGAGCGTTACAAATCAATCAGCGATCTCGCCAGGGACCTGCAGGATCTGGACAAGGGCTTGCAAGCAGACATAGCCAGGACCACGGCCCGAACCTGGAAGAAAGAGAAGGGTCAGCTCAAGCTCACGACCAAGTTTCTCTGGGCCGCCATAGTCGCCACTGCCATTGGTGTCACCCTGGCAATCATATCGACGGTCACCGGACTGGGCACAGGAATCGGATTGGGGGGCAGCGACTATGCCACCGCCGGCAGCCTGGACGCCAGAGCCTATCAATATTTTGTCAAGGGCGACTATGAGAAAGCCGCGCCACTTCTCGAGTTCGGTGTCGAGACATACAAAGAGCAAGTAGACAAAGACAGAGCCGAGGGAAACAACCGGGAGCTTCCGGCCCACGAGGTAGTACTCGCCGAGAACTACCAGCATATCGGCAAGTGCTACCTGTATATAGCCCAGAAAGCCGAGAAAGCGGGAGACCCTGCAAAATCCAGGGAGAAGCTCGAAAAAGCCCTGGAGCGTTACCGTCAGGCCCTGGAGATCTGGAAGAAATACGGCAATTACAGAGGCAGCATGATGCCAGAGGCAGTAAGAGAGTACGCCCAGGTCCTCGAGAAGCTCGGTCTGGCCGACGAGCTCGAAACTCTCAAAGAGATCGCGCGGCAGCAGAGCATCGAGTTATGAGGCGCTCGAGGCTGGCACTATATTTAGTGGCGCTCACAATGGTTGCGCTTTCCGGCTGCAAGAAACCGGAAAGCTGGGTGGAGATCAACGAGAGCGGTCTACGCCTCTTCAAAGCGGGACAATACAGGGAAGCCGAGGTACGGTTGAAAGAAGCTGTGCTCATGGCGGAGAAGTCGAAAGACGGAGGAGCAGAGCTCACCGAGAGCCTGGAAGCCCTGGGCATGCTCTACTACGCACAGAAAGACCATGGCAACGCCCAGGCAATGATCAGCCGGGCGCTGGCTCTCCGGGAGAAGAATCCCGCTTCACCGAAGGATTCGGCCGCGCAGGAGAGGCTGGCTTCGGACCTGGCGGTCCTCGCAGACTGCAATTTCCAGCAGGGGCGGCTGAGCGTTTCCGAGAAGCTCTACAAGAGGGCAATCGAGCATCTCCAGAAAGCCTCCATGGACGAATGCGCCACCATGGCCATAAGCGTCTCGGGTCTCGGTCTCGTCTATCAAGAGACGGGCAAGCTCGAGGAAGCGGAAAGAGAGCAACGCCTCGCCCTGGAGCTTGCCGACAAAGACCCGGCAGTCGACACCCGGCGGAGAGCGTTGATGCTGGCCAACCTGGGTAATCTGCTCATGGCCAGGAAAAAGACCGGCGAGGCCGAGAAAGCATTCAAGCAAGCCATCGAGATTGTCGAGGCAGAAAAGGATAAATCAGAGACTGCATCAGACCCGGTCACCGCCGAAGCTCTGAGCAGGCTGGCTGAGATCTACAGCGCTTCGGGGAAAGAGAGCAAGGCCATCGATCTTCTCGAGCGTGCCATAGCCATGCGTGAGACGCTTTTCGGGGACACATCCGCGCCGGCCATCGACACCGTCGACCAGCTCGCCAGAATCTATCGCGACCAGGGAAACTGGAGCCGGGCCCAGGCCTGTTACAAGCGGATTCTCTCGGCCCGCACTCTCACGCTGGGGGCCGACCATATCGACACATCGAAAACCATGTCGGAGCTGGCGAGAATTTATCTCAAGACGGGACGCCTGAAAGAAGCTGAACCTCTGTTCGTCAAAGCTCTGGCCGTGCAGGAGAATGCCCAGGGTGCCGCCAGCCCCCTTCTGCTGTCCACTACCCTGGGCTATGCCGGATTGCTCACCGAAGAGGGACGTCTCGACCAGGCTGACGACTGTTTTCAAAGGGCGCTCACCATGAGCGAGAGGCTCTGGGGTCGAGAAGATCCGCGTATTCTTCCGGCCCTGGAGGGTTTTACCGTGCTTCTGGTGAAGCGAAATTTGATGGATCAGGCCAGAATCCTGGAAGAGCGAGCCGAAGCCATAAAAAAAGCAGATTAGTTCTCGAGCACTCGCACCGTGTATTCCCCGTGAAGCAGGTCCTTCTCAATGGTTAAAAACCCGAGTAAAAGCCACGAGAAAAGAACCATATGACTGTGACGTCAAAAAAAATCGAAAAAACTTGACCTCACAGTCATATTCAGAGCCGATTATGGCTCGCAGAAATGACTACCGCTGATTTCAGCGGTCCATGAAAACCGGTGCGCCGCCCTGGCGTCCCCGATGGACAGATGTCCCAGTATGCTAGTAGAAAGCGTAGACTCTCCTGATCGTTTCTTTGTCTCTCTTTGTGAGCGCAGGCCAGACAGAGGGAGACTCGGAATAGAACATGACGTCCCTGTTGTTGTCCGAATGCCCGTTCAGACCGACAGCGTGCCCGACCTCATGAAGACAGACTTTCTTCATATCGTCCTCACTGATAGCGGTGGCACCCCTGGGAGCACAGAGGATCGTCATGCGAGCACTGTTGATCAGCATGAATCGTCCGTCCGGCGATGGCTGCCCGGCAAAGCGTGTCAGCCCTCCTTCAGCCTGCCCGCCCTGTTGCACGACCCGGGACGGGTCGCCGGTCCAATCGCAGATGATATCGGCTCCCTGTGGTCCTGCCAGATAAGTGAAAGCGATCCGGTTATCGAGAGCCTTAGCCCATTCGCTGAAAGCCTCGAAAAGAATGCGGGTGAAACTATCGCGATATCCATCCCCGGGATTACCCGGAGCGATGAAAATCTTCACCGGCATCTTCTGCCTGGGCCAGAAACATATTCTGCCACCCGGGGTAACACCGGCAAAATAATCGGCGGAATTCCCGGCGTCATTCGTTGCCGTGCTTCCTCCCGACTGGCGAGCCTGGCGAGTCAGCCCGTCGATGCGGCTCTGTATGTCACGAGCTTTGGGGCTACCGGGGTTTTCCTCTAGATAGCGCCGGTAGAACGATATGGCGTTATTGCAGTCCCCGAGACTCTGGTAACAGGATCCAATATTGAGGACCGCCTCCTTGACACTGCCGTCGATGGAGAGACACTTCTGAAACTCGCTTATGGCACCTTTGAAGTCACCGCCTTCGGATCGGGCATAGCCCAGGTAGAAATGCGCCGGAGCGAAATCCGGGCTGATCGCCACCGCCTGCTCGAAAAAGGCCCGGGCCTCGGCGCACCTGCGACTCTGCATGAGAGACTGACCTCTCTCCATGACACTGCGCAAATCATTCTGGCTCCCCCGGGCCCCGGCCTTTTGAATCGACATACGCACCGATGCCGCATCCGGTGCATTGGGGTTCTCCTCCAGATATCTCTGGAAGTATGGAACTGCCTGAGAAGGACTGTTGAGATTGAGATAGCAGTTGCCGATATTGACGTTTATGAACGACATCTGTGGATTCAGCTCGATGGCCTTCTTGTACTCCTCCACAGCTTCCCTGGTCTTCATGCTGTTCTGCAGAGCCATTCCCAGATAGCCGTGCACCTCACCGCAAGAGGGGTCCATAGAGGCAGCCCGATTGAGGAGACTGATTGCCTCCTTGATCTTTCCGGAGTTGATCAGGCGCTCCGACTCGCTGCACATGGAGCGGACTTCGTCGGTCATGGCACCAGCCGGCAAGTCTGAAGAAAGAACAGCCAGGACAGCCAGGGCGCTGACCGTGATCGCTCTGGGACCCAGACGCATCAAGTGAGAGCGGCCTTGAGTGCCTGCTCTTCGAACCAGGCAATGGTCTTACGAAGGCCGTCTTCGAGCTCGACCCTGGGGGACCAGCCGAGCACCTCCCGGGCCCGGCTGATGTCGGGAAGACGTCGCCTGGGATCGTCGATGGGCAGCTCTTTGTGCACGATCTCGCTCTTGCTGCCGGTAAGCTCTTTGATGATGGCAGCAATCTCGAGCATTGTCTTCTCGTTTGGATTGCCGATATTGATGGGCAGATGAAAGTCGGTGTGCATCATCGCCATCATTCCATCGACCAGATCAGAGACATACTGGAAGCTGCGTGTCTGGGTGCCGTCACCATATACGGTGAGAGGCTTGTTGGCCAGAGCCTGGGCGATGAAGTTGGAGACGACACGACCGTCATTCATCCTGAGGCGCGGTCCGTAACAGTTGAATATCCGGATGATACTGGTATTCAGACCATGCTTCTCGTGATAAGCCATGGTGATTGCTTCGGCGAAGCGCTTGGATTCGTCGTAGACACCCCGGGGACCGATGGGATTGACATTTCCCCAGTAGTCTTCGGTCTGAGGATGCACTTCGGGATCGCCATAGACCTCGGAAGTGCTGGCGAGAAAATACTTGGCCCCTTTGGCCAGAGCTAGACCCAGGGTGTTGTGGGTGCCCAGGGAATTGACCTTGAGGGTCTGGATGGTGTGCTCGAGATAATCAGGAGGCGAGGCGGGGGAAGCCAGATGCATGACCCAGTCGACATGACCGGGGACATAGATGTAGTTGGATACATCATGGCGGTAGAACTCGAACTTGTCGTTACCGAGATGATGGGCGAAATTCTCGTCGCGACCGGTGATGAAATTGTCCATGCCCAGGACATGATGCCCGTCGGCCAGGAGACGATCCACCAGGTGCGAGCCGATGAAGCCCGCGGCGCCGGTTACCAGTACTCTCACCTTCCGATCCCCCGATAGTTCAGGCCGGCGGCTACTATGTCGGCTTCATTGAGGGCGTTGCGCCCGTCCACGATGAGGGGCGTGCGCATCACTTCGCGAATCTCCTGCCAGTTGGCCCGGCGGAACTCCTCCCACTCGGTGACCAGCACCAGGGCATCCACACCATGGGCGAGGTCGGTGAGATCCGTGGCATACTCCATATCGAGATCCGGATTCTGGGCTTTGCAGATCGCCAGCGAAACCGGATCGTAGGCTTTCACCTCGCAGCCCATCTTCAGGAGCTGCCGGGCGATATCGAGACTGGGCGCATCCCGGAGGTCGTCGGTATTGGGCTTGAAAGAAAGACCCATGAGACCGACCTTGCGTCCTTTGATGATCTTGAGCTCTTCCTGGAGCTTGTGAATGACGCTCTGTCTCTGCCTGCGGTTCACTTCCACCGTGGCATGAAGCAGAGGAGTCTGGTAGTCGTATTCTTTGGCGACTTGCATAAGGGCCGAGATATCTTTGTGGAAGCAGCTACCACCCCAGCCGACACCGGCATTCAAGAAAGAAGCCCCGATCCTTACGTCGAGACCGATTCCGCGGGTGACCTGTTTGACGTCGGCTCCGACTTTCTCGCAGAGACCGGCAATCTCGTTGGCGAAACTGATCTTCATGGCGAGAAATGCGTTTGCCGAGTATTTAATCAGCTCGGCGCTGGCCAGACCGGTGATGAGGAAAGGCACATGGTCGGTGCCTTTCGGACGTGGCGCGTATTCCGGGGGATCGAAATCCTGGTTGAGAATCGGGCGATAGAGCTGGCGCATGAGCTCGGCGCTCTCCTCGTCCTGGGCACCGACAACGATGCGGTCCGGATAGAACGAATCGGTGATGGCGCTGCCTTCTCTGAGGAATTCCGGATTACTGACCACCGAGAAGACCGGCGCATCGGCCAAGGACTTGCGTGCCGGCACCGGCTGGACCTGCTGGACGCCCTGATTGACGAGCATCTCGACCCAGTTGCCGGAGCCCACCGGGACAGTGGACTTGTTGACGATCACCCGTCTCCGGGTGGTGTCGAGGGCACCACCGATGGCCCGGGCGACGGTCATGACCTGGGAGAGATCGGAGTCGCCGGAGGGCAGGGGCGGGGTGCCGACAGCGATGAATATGACATCGGCTCTGCGAACAGCCTGCTCGAGGTTGTCAGAGAAAGTGAGGAGCTTCGAATTGATACAGTCCGAGACGAAATCTTGCAGTCCGGGCTCGTAAAATGGAACGACGCCTTCCTTTAGCTTGTCAAGGCGGCTGGGGTTCGACTCCACCGTCACCACCGGATTGCCAAGATAAGCCAGACAGGCGCTGGTTACAAGTCCCACATAACCGGCGCCAACAACACAGATGTCCACAGTCGTCATTCCCTATAAAAGCTATCAATAATTATCTGATACTGTACTACGATGTAGTCTGCAACTAATCTTGACAGCGGTTTATGACAAAAAAACTTGACGAATTCATCGAGACAATCGCCCGCCTGCGGGCTCCTGACGGCTGTCCCTGGGACCGCGAGCAAACCCATAAGACGCTCGGTCGCTATCTGATCGAGGAGTCCTACGAGGTCCTCGAGGCGATTCATGGCGAAGACCCCGTCAAGCTCAAGGAAGAGCTCGGCGACCTGCTCTTGCAAATCGTGCTCAATGCCCAGGTGGCCAAGGACAACGGCGACTTCGATATCGACGATGTCGCCGAATCGATCAACGCTAAAATGATCAACCGGCACCCTCATGTCTTTGGTGACAAGAAGCTCGACTCTGCAGACCAGGTAAGGGTCCAGTGGGAATCCATCAAAGATAAAGAAAATGAGCTCGGCGATCCCGAAACCCGCAACGGCTCGATAATCGATCGCGTTCCCCGCGCCCTTCCGTCTCTCCTGCAAGCCCTCAAGATATCCGAGAAAGCCGTGAGCCAGGGCTTCGAATGGCATAACGAAGGCGAGGTCTGGGACAAGCTGGTGAGCGAGGTCAACGAGCTGCGCGAAGCGATCTCGGACCCGGACATGGAAGCACCGGAGACCATCGACAAAGCCCGGGAAGAGGTGGAGCTCGAGCTCGGGGACGTTCTCTTCTGTCTGGTCAATGTCGCCCGCTGGCACAAGATCAACCCGGAAGAGTCTCTGATCAAAGCAATCGACAAATTCAAATCCCGCTACCGGAAAATGGAAGAAATTTCCGAAGAGCCCCTCAACTCCCTGAGCAAAGATCAGCTGGGAGAGCTCTGGTTGAAAGCCAAAGCGGCGGTGGCAGCCAGGCAGTGAACAAGCTTTTCGAGCGCTTTCCGCCGCATCCTCTCTACTTCGGGCTCTTCCCTCCCCTGGTGTTCTACGCGATCTTCGGCATGCTCCAGATGCAGCCGGATGTGCTCACCATACCGATTCTGGCATGTCTGACCACCAGCCTGGCGATCTACGGCTGCCTGGCAATTCTTCTGCGAAACGGCGAGAAGGCGGCGATTCTAACCACCATCGCCTCGACCATGTTCTTCACCCTCACCTATATCTTTCTCGGCGACAAAGCCGTGGGGCTGATTAATACAGCCGGGGCAGCCGAGCTCTACCGCGCTTCGATAATCCCTCTCTTCGCCGTTTGCTGGGCCTTGCTCCTGGCCCTGGCCGGCGTCACGATATTCACGAAGCGATCCCTCAAGCTCGTCACCCGCATCCTCAATGAAGCCGGACTCTTTCTTTTCGTCCTGGAAATTCTGGTGGTAATCGCTCATTCGGCCCAGGTGCATTTCACCTGGATGCCGTCGGTGGAAAAGGTATACTCCTCCGCGGACCAACGACAATACGAGAAGGCCCTCGCCGGGGCTGCCGGTTGCAAGAGCCGCCCTGACGTGTACTTCATCCTGCTTGACGAGTTCCCCAGCCGCCAGGTGCTCAAGCGCTTTTTCAACTATGACAACGAGAAATTTCGAGAAGAGCTCCGGAAGCGAGGATTCGTAGTCGCCCGGGACAGCCACAGCAATTATCCCCGCACGATGCTGACTCTTTCCTCGATGATGAATATGACCCATCTGCAGGAGCTCGCAACCATATGCGGTGCGGATACCACCGACTGGTCGGTGCTGGTCGAGATGATCAGGGACTCGAGAATCGATAGACTTTTCAGAAAGGCAGGATACCAAACGGTTCTGTACGGTTCCGGCGCCTCGCCCACAGGATGGAATCCTCGAATGAGCGAGAATCATCCCTGCACCCTGATGAACTGGCTGTCCATGAAACTCTTGCAGTCAAGCTTGCCTGGTCTTCTGCCGGGAAGTTTCGAATGGTTCAACGACGATATGCGAGCGCAGAGACTCTGCGGACTCAACGGTCTCAAACAGGGTCCTTCATCGCCATCGCCCCGATTCGTCTTCGCCCATTTCCTGCTGCCCCATGAGCCCTTCATATTCGGACCCGACGGAGAGACCGTCCATATTCCCGAGGAAGTGATCGGAGAGACATGGCACCCCAGAACCAGGGAAGGCTTCAAGAATCAGACAATTTTCGTGGAAACTGCCATCCTCGGTGTGGTGGACGAGATCATCAAGAAGTCGAAAGTCCAACCTGTAATCATCATCCAGGGCGACCATGGACCGAACTCCACAGGCTCGATCACGACACCGACACCCAACGACAATGTCCTGGTGGAAAGATACGGAGTGCTGTCCGCCTATCTCGTTCCGGAGCCCGTGCGCGACTCCATATATGACACCATAACCCCGATCAATATATTCAGGCTTCTTTCCAATCATCTCTTCGGAAGCGCATACGAGCTCGCTCAGGATCGGATGTACTACACCCCTTATCCGTATCCTTACAGGTTCGAGGATGTCACCGAAAAAGTAATCCGCCTCCAGAGCGAACGCGAATCCTCGGACTGAGCGAAATCTGAAGAAGCAATATGCCTCTGGGGGCAAGTTTTTTTCAAAATTCTTGTCCTCAGAGGCATATGGAAACAAGGATATGACTCTGAGATCATTTTTTCTGAAAAAAAGTTGTCCTGTCAGTCATATATCCCGTCAGTGGCTGCTCGAGTGAGACTGGATCGCCCTACAACAAACGCGGTCCCTTGCGTCGAGCTTCCTGAACTTTCTCTCTGGAGAGCTTCAGGGGGACATTGTTGTCCAGGGCGAGATCGACATACTCGATCTGGTCGCCGTACCTCTTCACCTCGGGCATGATCGAAGCCAGCCGGCCGAGACGATGAGTGAGAGTCGTATCCGGCACTCCCAGCCGGAGCTGCGTGCTGGTGGTCTTCACCCTCACGTCATAGGGTCTTCTTATGTCGAGGTTGGAGACGGTCTCCGATGTTTGCGCTTCGATATACCCGATCCAGGTACCCCACTGCTTCACATCGTCGCTTTCCATGGACAGAGCCCTGGAGCCGCAAACCGTCAGGGAAGGACGCGGATAACTGGGGAACTTCGCCACCGGTATCAACCGGCCCGACTCGGCAATCACCGCATGTGGTTTGGCCTCAGGGCTGCTGGTCAGGCTGGCCCAGGGAAACTCCTCGATGACATCCACTACCAGGCGCGGATGGGGAAGCCCGTATCGTCTGACATAGGCGCGTTTGACCGGAGCGAACTCCTCCAGGGATTTTTCGATTCTGGCCGGGTCAAGGCGGTAAACAGGCACATAGAGACAGGTGGCACTCAAGCACTTCTTGATCTGCTCGGTGGGCGTATAGAGATTCCCCCGGACGACAATATCGTTGTCGATATCGGTGAGACTCCAGGGAAGCTGGCAGAAACCCAGGGTCCCCAGAACCATGACGAAGAGCAGAAGAGCTCCCCGGAAAACCTGCCGGCGGATGCGGGCATGCCTGGCGGCCTTCCGCTTTTCACGGCGGCTCTTGATCCAGGCGCGGCGTCGTTCGGCGTAATTCATCAGGAGAGCGGCACCTCCGTGGCCGAATGCTGACCGTTGGCAACGAGACCGCCGAGGTCCAGACGAACCACGCCGCTGAACACCTCGCAAGCTGCTCCTTTGATGCGAACATGCTCGTCATCGGCGGAATAGCCGACGGTGAGCTCACCGCCCGGCAGCCTGACGCTGACCCGGCGGTCGAGAACATCCCCGAGGACACCGGCGACCACCACGGCGGCGGCGCCGCTGGCACAGGCCAGGGTCGGGCCGCATCCCCGCTCGTAGACCAGCACATCAACCGACTGCCGACTGGTAACCCGCACGAACTCCACATTGACACTCTCGGGAAACATCTCATGAGCTTGAATAGCTCGGGCCGCCTCTTTCAAGGACTCCGGGAAGAACTCCGCCGCCCTGCCTGGCTCCGGAGCTTCGCATCCTTTGAGATATTCATTCAGATAATCGGGGCCGAAAATGACACAGTGAGGGTTGCCCATGCCCACCGCGGTCACCTTATACTCTCGTCCGCCGGCAGCCAGGGTGACGCCCACCACGAGGTCCGACCCAACCCCGGGGGCAGACGCTGGGACGGATACGGGTATCGAGGCGGCGTCCAGCACAGGCTTGCCGATATCCACCTCGATGAGAGAGTCGTCGAAAGCAGCGGCCACCGGTCCCCGGGCCGTGGCGATCTTGAAGCCGGTGTCTTCCGCCATACAGAGATTGTCTTTCGCCCAGGCGGCCAGGCAGCGCAGGCCGTTGCCGCACATTGCCGCAGGAGAACCGTCACCATTGGTATAGAGCCAGGCGAGCTCGCACTGATCGCGCTCGGGGTAGGAGCCGGTAAGCTTCTCCATGGCCAGCTCGTAGTCCTTCCAGGCAGTGGGGGCCTGGAAACGCTCCGGCTCGTCTCGATCGTGCCGGACCGGATAATCGCCGGTACCGCGCTTCTGAGGCTTCATCACAGCCTGCTTGAGGGGAGCCCGGAGGAGCATATCGCCGCCTCTCAGAGGTAGCGGGATGCACAGGATGACGCCGTCGGCGCCGACTCCGAAGTTCCGGTCGCAGAGACGGGCTGCCACCAGGGGCCAGCAATCGAGCAAGCACAAAAGGCTCGCATCCCTGGCGAGCTCCCGGGCGTCTAAAAGGACGAAATCATTCCCCAGCCCGTGATACTTGCTGAACGGTAAGAGTGCTTTCAAACTGCCGCCTACATATCCGAATCAGGCAAATTATAGCCTCCTTGCTTGACATGGTGACAGAGGCGCCGTGGGGCGACCGCCTCCGGCGACCGGAAAGCAAAAGCAGGCACCGATCCGGTCTCCCGAATATGAGCCGCGAATCGAGCTGCTTGAAATGAATTCATCGCCGATACAGTGCCGGGCAAACTATATATACAAAAACCGCATTAATTTTGTTAAATCTTCCTCTTGACTTGTAGGGACAGGCTCTCATCCCGGGTATCTAACAAGTGCCAGGTAGAAATCCGACCTTGTGTACTGCATAAAACGGCTTGGGCGAGCGAGACTTCGACTCCCCGAGGGTGGTCGTTTATTCCGGTTTCTCAATGGCTCCCTTACCGCTTTTCCAGAACTCAGGGCCATCAATATGTTCAATTCTTCCTATCAGCATGTCTCTTTCCGCGAACAGATAATCGCCCTCAATCAGAGCTACCCGTGCCCACGCTGCACCTGTGGAGTCCTCGAGCCCTACGGACTGACCGAGACCTTCAAATGCAATAGCTGCACCCGCAGCTTCGTCCCTCTGAGAGGCGGCCGCCGGCTCTATCCGGCCAACCGCATGGGCTGGAAGATCGCCGACACATTCTGGTGGGACGGTCTCCGCTGGCGCTGGGCAGGAACCACCGCCTCGGCAGCGCAACTCACCGCGATCGTGATGATGTTCTTCGCCCCCATCCTGGCTCTCCAGGGCGTCTTCTATTTCGATCTCTGGAAGAGCAGACCCGACTGGTGCAATCACCCGGTCCTTCTCACCCTGATCGTCGGACTCCTGACCATGCAAGCCATATACTTTATGTGCTGGGACTTCAACTTCGTATCCAAAAGGTCGAAGCAAACCGTCAATAAGTGAGCCATAAAAGAAAATCGAACTCCGAAATCCCCGCTTCTGCCGACCAGCCCCGCGGGGATTTTTTGCAAGAGCATGTCTCTGTTCTGCGGGACGAGGCCGTAGATCTGCTCGACGTCACCCCGGGAAAGATATATGTCGACGCCACCGCCGGTGCCGGCGGGCACCTCCTCGAGATATCCAGAAGACTATCCGGCAGTGGCACCGTAATCGGTATCGACCGCGACCGCGCCTGCGTAGATGCTCTGACAGCCCAATCCATAGATCGGGCCGTCCTGGTGCACAGCAATTTCTCCCATATAAAGGAGATCGTCCGGGAGCTGGGCTTTGACACTGTTACCGGTGGCATCCTTGCCGACCTGGGCGTCTCCTCCATGCAGCTCGACGACCCGGCTAGAGGCTTCAGCTTCCAGCAGGACGGCCCCCTTGACATGCGCATGGACCCAGGCCAGGCGGTGACTGCAGAGCATCTGATAAACACGCTTTCCGAAAGAGATCTGTCGGATATATTTTTTCGATACGGTGAAGAGAAGCGTAGCAGGCAGATCGCGCATGCAATCGTACGAGACCGCCCATTCCACACCACCCTCGAGCTGGCTGATGTGATCGCCAGGACATTGAGGAAATTTCAGTCCGACTCGAGACATGGCAAGAAGCACCCGGCGACGCGCACCTTCCAGGCTTTACGAATCGCAGTCAATGAGGAGCTTTCCAGTCTGGAGATTTTTTTAAATGATTGTCTCGAGGTAATGGCGAAAGGGTCACGCCTGGTGGTTATCACCTTCCATTCCCTGGAAGACAGGATCGTTAAGCAATTTCTTAGGCAAAGATCGTTAACATGCGTCTGCCCGCCCAGACAGCCGGTTTGCACCTGCACCACGAAGTCCGAGATCCGGGTACTGACCCGTAAACCTATTGTTGCCTCCGAGGACGAGACCATTGCCAATGTCCGGGCCCGTAGTGCTAAACTACGGGCAGGTGAGAAACTAGATTAGGAAGTATATATGCCCGGCACCCAAACAAGATCGCGCTCTCAGGTCGTCAGTTTCTCGTACAACCGCAAGTCCCGTGATACCACCGCCGGTCCTATCGGCATCGACGACAAGACAGTATCGCTGCCCGTTGTCTTCCAGGGCAGCGCAGTTCCGGCGCCTGCCCCGCAGCCTCAGCAGAAACCCCACTTAGTACCACTAGAGACACCTAAGAAAGCCAGCCGGAAAGTTCCCTTCCTGGTCAAGGCCAACCGTGTCCTGCAAACCAGCCTGGTGACCCTCTGCGGCGTCGCCATTTGCGCCTACGGACTGGACGTCGTCGTCTCCCATGACGTCGGCCGGCTCCAGCAACAGGCCCGGCGCCTCAGCGAGCAAAACTCCGAGCTCTCAGCCCAGCTTCTCAAATCAATCTCTTACGGCGAACTCCAGGACGGAGTGGTCGGACGCTTCGGGCTTCATGTCCCGGACCAGGTCGTCGTTCTCAAAGAAGTAACCCCGCCGGCGGTGCAGGCTTTCAAGGCTCACCGGCAAGAGCTTCCTTTGATGTCCGGATACTAATGTCAAAACACGTGAAAACTTAGTTTAATAAGTAAGTAGATCACGTGCGCTCAAAATTCGAAAGAGCCTTCAGGATGTCACAGGAGAGTGAATTGTGCCGGCCCCGGTAGATCTGACTAGCTATCGAAACGCCCGGCTCAAGCGACGCCAGCCTCGCACACAACTCTTCCGCCTGCGGATATTCCAGTTCCTGGTATTCGCCGGAGCCCTGGCGATCTGTGCACGCTTGTATTACTTACAGATATACCAGGGCGACCGACTTTCGCAGAAAGCCCGGGAGCAGCGCCAGAAAACACACCTGCTCATACACCGGGGAGCCATCACCGACAGGCACGGTCTGCCCCTGGCGATTGATACCACTCGCTACGATCTGTTCGTTCATCCAAAGCTGCTAAAAGTCTCCCTGAGCGAAGCCGCCGACACCATATCCCGAATTACCAAACGCCCCCACGACCGGGTCTCCAGGCTGCTCAATAAAGGCTATCCGGTGGTTACCGTGGCCAAACACCTGGAGCGCGAGGTGGTGGACGAGCTGCAGAACCTCAACTGGACCGGCATGGACATTGTGCCCCGGCCCTTCCGCCACTATCCGGAAGGCAAGCTGGCGGCGCATATGCTGGGCTACGTCAACAGCGACACCAGAGGTCAGGGCGGCGTCGAGCAGGCGCATCACGAGACCCTAACCAGCACCGGCAATATTCCACAGCCGCAACTCGACGGCAGAGGAAGGACGATCCTCCTTCCTCATAAAGGGCCTTCCTGGGACATCACCCCGCCCCTGGGCCGCCATGTCGAGCTCACTATAGACAACGCCCTGCAGCACCTGGCCGAGAAAGAGCTCAATGCCATGGCGATGCACTCCCACTGCGATCGCGCCACCGCCATTATCACCGATCCTAAGAATGGCGAGATCCTGGCCTGGGCGAACTATCCCAGTTACGATCCCAACGAGTTCTCGAAGTATCCTTTTGCCACCATGAAAAACTGGGCAATGGTGGACGTCTACCAGCCCGGCTCTACTTTCAAGATCATCACGGTGGCCAGTGCGCTCGAGACCGGTGCGATCAATAAGAACTCCACTTTCCAGGACTCCGCCGGACTGACTATCGGCCGGCAGACCATCCACAACCACCACGGCGGGCACGGAGTCATCGATCTTCTCCAGCTCTTCATCCACTCGAGCAACGTCTGCGCGGCGCGAGTGGCGATGAAGATGACACCGAAACAATTCTACGACAAGCTCTATGAGTTCGGTCTCGGCCGCAAGACCGGAATCGATCTCCCCGGCGAGTCCCGGGGACTGCTACTCAAGCACGAGAAATGGGCCCCCATCGATCAGGCCACCACAGGCTTCGGTCAGGGCGCCATCGCCGTCACGCCGCTTCAGCTGGTAGGCGCAGTGGGCGCTGTAGCCAACGACGGAACCTGGGTGCAGCCCCATATCATCCGCCGTGTCTATGACCCCAAGACCGGTGTCACCGAGCACTGGACCGATCCGGTGAAGCGCCAGGTGGTCGCGCCTGAGCACGCCAAGCATGTCGCCAGGCTGCTTTCGGACAACATCACCCTGGGATCGCAAATCGCCGGCAAGGTGCCCGGCTATCTGGTGGCAGGCAAGACCGGTACCGCTCAGAAAGCTCGTGAAGGCGGGCGCGGATACATTAGCGGTCAGACGGTCGCTTCCTTTATAGGCTTCCTCCCCTACGACAAGCCCCAGCTTCTCTGCCTGGTCGCCGTGGACAACCCGCAAACCGACGGCAAATGGGGCAATACGATCGCCGGACCTGTTTTTAACGCAATCGTAGCCGAGTCGGCACGACTGCTGGCGATCCCGCCCTCGTATGAGGTAAAAAAGGTGAATGGCAAGCTCATCGGTCCCAACGACAAACCGATCCCGCCAGTCATACCACCATCCATCAAGTATGCCGACGAGCTGGGCGGAAAGGTCCACTAAGACGTGTCAGTCGACGAATCGAAGAGCGACGGGGACGAGAGCCAGGAGGTTCTCGACGAAAAGCCCGATATCACAGCGGAGCCTGATCAGCTACCGGAGCCGGCGGCTTCGCAAGAAACAGAATCAGAAACAGAAACAGGATCAGGGCCGGTAAGAAATCCGAAGCACGCCGAGGCAATCGGTAAAACTTTCGGGCTGGTGGCAATTCTTACATTCGCCTCCAAATTCGTCGGTCTTGCCCGGGACATCGTGATCATGCAGGCCTTCGGCACCAGCAAGACCACGGACTATTATTACTTCGCCAATCTGGTAACCGGCAATTTCCTTGTCCTCTTCGGCGGTCTCGGCGGACCCTTCCACTCCTCGGCGGTCTCGGTGATGGCTGCCAGGAAAGATTCGCCGGATATAGGCAAGCTCACCGGACAGGTGCTGATGGTAACCAGCATCATCCTCTCGGTGCTCACCGTCCTGATCTATCTGCTTGCACCATTCGTGATACCGATCGTCATACCCAACGCCGATCCCAAAGAGGTCCTCACCAACCTCGACATAATGCTGCCGATGATCATCATCACCGGTCTTGTGGGGGTGGGTGCAGGCATCTCGAATACCTTCAAAGAATATTTCTGGCCCTCCCTGGCTCCCGCCATGGCCTCCATAGCGATCATCGCAGCGGTCCTGCTCTATCCGGAAGCAGGCGGCATCTGCCTGGCGGTGGGTACCCTGCTGGGTGCCGTGGGGCAGTTTCTCGTACAGCTGCCGGGGATCATGAAATCGCGACCGGAGCTGACGTCTCTGGGCAAGCTCGAGGGCGGCGTCAAAGAATATTTTCATATGCTCGGGCCGGCGGCGATCAGCACATCGATAGGACAGCTCAATGTCTATATCGACGTTTTCTTCATGTCAGGACTGGCGGTGGGAAGCTATACAGCCCTGCTCAATGCCAACAAGCTGATCCAGCTTCCTCTCGGGGTCCTGGTAGTGTCCATGATCGTGCCGCTCCTGCCTCGATTTACCAAGCAAGTAGCCGACGGCGAGATAGACGCCCTCAAAGATCAATTCCGCCGGGCTGTGAGGGTAGTCTGGTTTATGGTGCTTCCCCTGGTCACCCTCATGCTTGCCATGCCCGGTCCCATCGTCAGGCTGCTTTTCCAGCGCGGACAGTTCGACGAGCAATCGACTCAGCTCGTGGTCCTCGCTCTGTCCTATCTCATCCCGTCCTCATTCTTCTATGTAGCCAGGGACATACTCACCCGCATCTTCTATGCGCATCAGGACTCGACGACGCCATTCCGCATAGGCATGGCAGCCCTGATAGTAAAAGCCCTGGGGGACTGGCTCCTGGTCGGACCGCTGGGTCTCGGGGGTATCGCTCTATCAACCACTATAGTCACCATATTCAATATGACCATGCTGGCCATATGCGCTCGCAAAAAGATAGGCTCGCTGGGTCTACGAACCATGGTAGTGCCGGCGGTTATAATGATCGGCAGCTCGGCTGTCTGTGGGGTGGTGGCCAGTTTCTGCCAGAGCTTCATCATCGCTTATTTGACCCTGCCCGGCAAGGTCGGAGCATTCGTCTCTCTCGGTCTTTCTATTGCCGTGGCGGCAGCCATCGGGCTGTTTATCTATGTGGCTATCTGTCTCTTATTGAGACTCGAAGAGCCGGCCCTGGCTCTGAAGCGTATAAGGAAAAGGATCGGATAAGAAGTTGTTTGCCAGAAAAAAATCTATACAGGGATGCGCAATCTCATTGCTCTGGATATTCACGACAATACCCACGACAATACCCACGACAACACCGGCGGTGGCACATGCAACCGACTGGACAATAGATAGCAAAGCGTCAAGCGTCCAATTCGTCGCCAGGACAGGTTCGCATATCAGAGCTAAAGGCACATTCAGCCAGGTGTCAGGCACCCTGAACTATGATCCGGCCGACCCGAGAGGCTCCAGTATCTCGGCTCGCATTCCCATTGCGACGATGTCCACGGGTGTCAGAGTCCGCGATGAGGATCTGAAAGGAGCGAAATATTTCAATTTCGCCAGATATCCCAATGCCTTCTTCACTTCCAGCACGATCGTCAGGCAGAGCAATGGCACGTATCGGATAAAGGGAAAGCTTACTTTGCACGGAGTCAGCAAGGCTGTCGAAGTCTTCTTGGAAGCACCAAAAGTCGAGGCTGGAAAGGGCACGCTGACCGCAGTCGGCACAGCCACCATCGATCAAAATGACTTCGGGCTGAGCTTGCTCCAACTGCATCCGGATGGTGCCGTCCGAATCAACAGAGCAATCGCCATCACGATCAGCTTACGCGCGACTAATTTTCAATAGAGCTGCAGGCTGGCCCTAGCCTTTTCAAAGCGCAATGCAGCCAGATCGGCAGCGTCGATACAGAAATAGATAGTGCCCCCATCGCCGAAGTTGAGCCCGGCATCCTGATCGGGCTTGAGTTGCAAGAGAAGCTTGTATGACTCGAGAGCCCGGGCTATTCGGTGAGAGAGCGCGCTTGCAGAAAGCCCGCCCGAACCGGATCGTCCTGAACCACATTGGCGTGTCCGAGCATCCTGTGATGCGGCGGCTTGGAATTCCAGGCGTCATAGAAGGCGAAATAAGCATCGGCGCCGTCGGGATAATCATCGAGGGCATCGTCAACGAGATTCTCGGGGAAGCTCATCTCTTCCCGCGGTCGCAGAAAAACAGGCAGGATAACGCGCTTTACAGGGGCGAGGTCGAACCAGTCGATGAGACCGTAGGCATCAAGGGCATCGACGAGTTTGTTGAATTGCCAGTCCTCTTTGTCGATCCGCTCGAGCTGCTCTCTGACAGCCCTTTCGAGAAGAGCGAGCCGGCCTCTCTGCTCGCGGCTCTCCACGAGCGATCTGGCTTTCGCGACAAGCTCCGCTGCATCGGTGAAGCGCTCCTGCTCAAAAGCGATCTCGATGAGCTGAACGAAAGCATCGAAGGTCGGCTTCTTGTCTATCGAAAGCTCGAGATTGGCCCGAGCCTCTACGGGTCTGCCCGCCAGCCGGCTGGCAATGGCGAATCGAATTAGCTCCTCTGCAGTCTTCTCTCTATGGATCCGAATCAACGAATCAACTCAATAAGAGCCGCATGCATTGCGCCGTCGAGCAACAGCCGGATAGGAGCTGCCGAGAGAAATCGACTCCTTCGGGGAGCGAATCACGATCGACTGTCCTGAATCCGAAGCGTGCGGCAAAATCGACAGCATTAACGGTCAAAAGGTAGAACTCGCTCGCTCCACCGGCGGAAAGCCGAGACAGAGCCGTCTGTAATAGAAGCGAGCCGATACCCTGTCTCTGTTGGTCCTGCCGGACTGCCAGGGATCGCAGAAGCACCCGGAAACCGTAAGCCTCCCAGCCGACGCAACCGATCACTTTGCCGTTCCGGCGGGCTGAAAGGAACCATACCGGCCGGTCATCTCTATCCGGAACCGGAAGTCCGTTGTCGGTCAGAATCCGTTTTATAGCCATGGAATCGTTGAAAGCCGCTGTCTCGAGCACCAGCCCGGCAGGCATAACCGGCTCGGCAAGAGTTACGCCAGCGCTTACTGAAGAGCAGGGATCGATTCGCCTCAGTCTTCCGACATCAAGCTCTCCTTCGATCAACCGGCGCCACTCGTCCAGGACAACACGATATTCATAAGAGCTCTCGACCCGCTGCTGATCAGCTTCGTAGCTGTCGACGGTACTATACTCGACTAGCTCCAGGTACTTTCCGGGCTGATCGAGATATTCATAGAGCGAGACTTTGATATTGCCCGGACTCTCATAGAAAGGAATTGCCCGGGTCAGAAATCGAATCAGGTCATTCTGCCGCTCTTTCTTAACCTGATAGATCAGGCTCACGATCCTTTCCGGCATAAAATGCTCATACTCCTGAAGCTCTGGTCTCGAGACTGGAAGCGTCCCGGGTAACCCGGCAGCCCCGGGCACAATTTTATAATCATTCCCAGGGTAGAGGGCAGAGAATGAAACAAAGACTAAGCTTCCATTGTTACCTCTTGAACAAGATGGCTAACCTCCTAAACCGGGCGCAAGCCCAAATCCTGAGAAAAACCGACACCACCGGCAGGTCGCCCGAGAAAAGCGAAATGTCGGTTTTTCTTTTTGCTGAAGAGCATTCTTTCTAGAGGAGCTCGCCGGGGTCGGTAGAATCGATTGCACCCAGGAAATACTTTACTGCGCCCCAAAGCCATACCAGTACTCCGGCTCCGGTCAGGACAAGACTCTGCCTGGCCTGCGCCCCGACCTGGAAGGCTTCTGAGAATGAGAAATAGCAATAAAGAACGATTCCCAGTATTGCTATGGCGCAACCGGTGACAATGAGCCTCTTGCCTGCGAGCATAGAAATCTCGGCTCGAGCCTGGCGATCGATCACTTTCGCCTTCACCTCTGAAAGCTTATCTTCCACTCTAAGTGCTGGATTGAAATTGCTTGAGACCATCAGGAATCCTCCTTGAAGCGCGTCAGTGTCAAGAGAAATAGAAGGCTTGCATAAAGGGGCCGCTTGGCCATGCTCAAGAAAGTAACCAGCCAGGCAATCAGCCCTGCAAGGAGAAAAAGCCTGGAGAGATTGCTCAGGACCGGCATGTTCAAGACGATCCCCAGCTTGAGCGTACAAACCGAGTACATGCCAAGAGGAAATACCAGCCCCCAGTAAAGGGGGTCGTAGCTGAATTTGAGACGTTTCACGCCATGGCGCCATAAGCCCAGGACCAGGAGCATCGGTATCCACCATGAGGCTGTCGCCCAGTACATCATGGTGAGCCCAACCACAAAGGGCATTATCTGGCTTACCGGATGCACATCACCATAAGTGCGTGCCAGCTCGCAACCCGCCAGGGTGGTGATCGCCATCGCACCCATATTTATCCAGTAGGGCGGTATCAGGTCCGTGGGCTCGAACCTGAAGAACATATACCTGAAGACAATCAGGGAAATAAGCCATATGTAGAGCATCCCTCCGAAGAGCCAGAACGAGAGATTGAATAAGGCGAGAACTTCGCTGTCGACAAACTGAGGGTTGATCTGGCAGCCCAGAACACAGATCGATTCGGTGGCCACCACCGAGACCAGCCAGCCGCCATTAATGCCTGTCTCGATTGAAGGCTTCTCCCTGTTGACGATGAGCAGCACGAAAATACCGTAGGTAGCGACAATCCAGAAAGATAATCCGATCCAGAAAAAGACCTCGGCTAGCTGCCCATTGTGAAAGAGAAGATTGATCTGGGAGCCCAGCACATTGGTGGCGGCAATCACTGTGAAAAAACCGAAGGCTCTCTTATGTGAGGAGAGATCCTCGAGAAAGCTGGCTGGAAATGCAATTCCCCTAATAGCGTAGATCAGGACCAGGCAGAAATATGCGAAGACGTTGACATAGAAGAGTATGAAGGAAAGATCTCTGAGATTGTAGAGATAGCATCCTATAGAGACGATACCGGTGGCCATCACCAGAGCGAAATAGGCCGGATGAAGCGTCTCGATTCTCTTCGCGACAAGCGCCTTGACCAGGCCCGCGAAGCTGCCCTCGCATTTCTGGCAGCTCATCGATAGATCACTACATACGGCCTCGTTCATACCAATAGCATCGCGCACCGGGCGCCCGGGCGCTATCGGCGGAAAACCGGAATATTTGTAGTGCTTTCTTTCGGTCCTGTCGGTCTTTGTCCTACAAGCAAAAGAATCAGTCGACCAGTCCGTGCTGCATTCCATAACGGATAAGCTGCGCGTTGGAGCTCAAGCCCATCTTCTCGAGAATGCGCACTCTATAGGTGCTGACTGTCTTGACACTTACCTGAAGCATTCCAGCAATCTCCGAGACCGAATGTCCCCGGGCTATCAATAAAAATACCTCGTGCTCTCTGGTCGAGAGGGCTTCATGAGGGTGCTCCGAGCTTCCTACTGCCAGATATTCCGCCAGATTCGCGGCAATCGACCGGCTCAAGTACTTTCGCCCGGCTGCTATCTCACGAATGCCCAGAATGAGCTCGTCAGGAGTGTGCTCTTTGGTCAGATAGCCCGATGCGCCGGCCCTCAAAGCCCTCACGATGAATTGCTGGTCACCGTACATGCTCAGTATCATCAGAGGTGTTCCAGGGGACTGGCGTTTTAGATCAGGAATGATATTCAGGCTGTTCTGCCCGCCCATGGAGATATCGAGAATGATCAGGTCCCAGGGCGCATTTCGAACCTTCTCGATCACCTCGCCGCATGATGCAGCCTCCTCGATTAAGGCGTCGTCGAATTCCTCCTCGAGAATGAGCTTGACGCCCGAGCGGAACATGGCATGGTCATCGGCTAGCAATATGCGCATATTCAACCACCTTTAAGGGGTATTCTCGCTTCAATCTCGGTGCCCTGCCCCGGCGCGCTGCGCACTTCCAGAATGCCGCCAACCAGCCTGCAGCGCTCTTTCATGCCCAAAAGCCCCAGGCAAGCCGCCTGCGATTCGTCCGGCAGAAAGCCGATGCCGTTATCCGTTATATTAAGAAGATACTCGTCGTCACACTTCGAGAGTATCAGACTTGCCTCTGTGGCCATCGAATGCCTGGCGATATTGGTCAGGCACTCCTGAGCGATTCTGTATAGAGTGATCGAGATCAACCAGTCAAGGGGCTCCTCAATCCCGCAGGCTTCAACATTTATGGCAACCTGGCTGCTCTGCTCGATCTTCCTGGCCATGATCTCGACTGCCGAGACTATACCCATCCGATCGAGAACCGGCGGGCGCAGGTCCGAGGCGATCTCCCGGATGAAGGCGACCATGTCGTCAATTTTGATGGTCATTTTGTCTAGATATTCGAGATCCGAGCCGGTTTCGGTCAATCTCTTCCGCAAGCCACGCAGATCCAGCTTGATACTTGTAAGGACCTGGCCTACCTCGTCATGAAGATCACGAGCAATCCTCTGCGCTTCCTGCTCTCTCGCGATTTGCAGGTGCCTGGCCAGCCTCTCCAGCCGATCCCGCGTCTCCTCGAGCTCTTGATGCCTGGACTCGAGAGCATCGGCCATGGAGTTGAAGGTTTTCGCCATATCCTCCAGCTCGCCGGCGCCGGATCTGACCGAAACGCGGGCAGCGTAATCTCCCTTTTCGAAACGTCTCGAGGCATGAGCAAGGGATCTGAGCCATCGCAGGAGCGTAAGCTCCTCCAGAATCACCACGCAGGCTCCGGTGGTGAAAGTCAAAAGACTGAGCATCAGGAACATGCGAAAAAAGATCCCGTTAGCGCGCCGGCTGATTGCTTCCAGGGGCAATGCCGTGGCAACGACGATACCGGGCAGCTCCTGCATCGGCGCGACAGCGAAAGACCGTGCCGGAGCGGACTTTCTCGTCTTGATCATGGTCAGGTCGCCGCGCCTCTTCTCTGAGAGCTCCGGAATCAACATGCCGGCAGGATACCGGTCAGGGTCTATCTGTCCTGCTCGCGCCAGAACTCTACCGTCTCTGTCGACAATAAGCAGAGTATGCTGATCGGGCGGCTTGACCAGCTCGGTCATCTGATTGAGCCACTTGAGGTCCACGGCAACGAATACTATCTGTCGAACCGCTCCGGATCGGTCGCGTACGGACTTGGCAAGATGAATGAGAGGTTTCCTCACAATCGGACCGATAGTGTAGCCTCCTGTCTCGATACCCTCGGATCCAACGGCTCTCCTTATGGCGTCATAACTGGCCATATTGATACCGGAAGGAAAAGGGCAGGCGCTCGAGCGCACGCTGCCATCGGCGTTCAGAATCGCAATATTGCTCAGCTGCGGGTAGCCCGAAAGCAGTGACGCAAGGAAATCGGAATCGCCGCCGAGCCGACCATCGGCATCGCCTCCGGACTCCATCCTGTCGGCCAGCCAGCGCAAAAGACTCTTGGCACCGAGAATCTGATAGAGATGCTCCCGGGCGATCAAGTCGACGAAATAGCTCGCTTCGCTCTGGGCCCTCCCGAGAGCGGTCTCGCGCTCCTGCTGCGCGATGAACAATATGAAAAGAGTAGCTGGTACTGTCGCCAGACAGATAAGCAATATCAGGCGGCCGCGCAGGGTGCTCGAGAAAGGTGTGAGGAAATGTGTCATATATTGGTCCTGTTCAGACTCTAGAGCCTGAGCATTCTTTGCGAACCATCCTTCCGGCTGATTGCAGAACGCCAGGGAGGCGATGAGCCATCCCTTCTTCGTGTAAACCTTTGTACGCTCATCCCCGGGACTGATTTACTGTCCTGCGGCGAGGCGCTGGTGTGCATATCTGGCTCACACTGGTCGTCCGGGAGGATTATTGCGATCCGGTCCTCCAGAAGATGGATACAATCTCTTTTCCAGTCGCTCAAAATCAACGTATTCGCAAACTGGAGACCGCAATGCGTTCCTTAGTAATGAGAAAACCTGCCTGCATCATCACGCTATCAAAATCCACCCCCGCCTTTATCATGCTGACCGGGCTCCTGGCGGGCCTTCCTGCCGGGGCGGCCGAGTCTCCGGTTTTCGAGAGCCGCTGCGCCAATTGCCATTCAATAGGCGGCGGAGCCCTGGTAGGTCCGGATCTTCTTCCTGCAAAAGAATGGGAAGACGCCAAGCTGCGCACCGCTATCAAGAGCATGGAGCCAATGGCCGGTCCCCTGAGCGACCAGGAAGTGGATGAGATCATGGCCTTCTTGAGAAGCCCGGGAAAAGATCCGGGAAAGGATCCGGGAAAGGATCCGGGAAAGGATCCGGGAAAGGATCCGGGAAAGGATCCGGGAAAGGATCCGGCAACCGGCAAGGAAGCCGGGACGGAGCCTGGCAGCGCTGCAACCGGCGCGGTCGACGCGGCCGCCCAGCCCAAGCCCGATCCCCAGCCGGAGATGCACGAGCTTCAGGTTTCCGGCTCTTCTCAGCAGGGAGAAGAGCTGTTCACCGGCAAACGTCCCCTCGCCAATGGCGGGATGTCCTGTATTTCATGCCATCAAGCTGGCGGCAAGAGCCTTGCTCCTGATCTGGCCGGAGTGACAAAGAAGTTCAAGGGTAAAGCCCTCGTGTCGGCTTGCCAGCAGGCAGCCTTCAAAGTTATGCGTCCAGCCTATCGCGACCATCAGATTACCGAAAGCGAGGCTCTCGATATCAGCGCTTATTTGCGCGCTCTCGATCAGGCTGGTGATTCTTCCGGAGCGGAGGCGCCACTTCTGGCATATGGCGGCGGGATCGCCGCTACCGTCATGGGGCTCATCTTTTTCGGATACAGCAAAAGACCGCGTGGAGTTCGCCGGAAGCTCAAGAGGAGGTAGTCCATGGGCTGGATAAAAGATGTGTTCGCTCCGAAGGACAGACAGTGGGAAGATCTCTATCGGAATCGCTGGCAATACGACAAGATCGTACGCAGCACCCATGGCGTGAACTGCACCGGCTCCTGCAGCTGGAATGTCTATGTGAAAAGCGGGATAGTCACCTGGGAGCTCCAGGCTCTCGACTATCCGACCATCAGCAAAGAGATTCCTCCGCATGAGCCCCGCGGTTGCCAGAGGGGGATTTCTTGCTCCTGGTATCTTTACAGCCCCCTGAGGGTGAAATACCCTTATGTGCGGGGAGCGCTTCTGGATCTCTATCGCCAGGCCAGAAGAGATTATCCCGATGACCCGGCAGGAGCCTGGGCAGCCATCGTAAACAACCCGGAGTCCCGTGAGCGCTATCAGAAAGCCAGGGGTAAAGGAGGATTCAGACGGTCCTCGTGGCCCGAGGTCTATGAGATCATGGCGGCGGCGAATCTGCACACGGCCAGACGCTACGGCTCGGACCGGGTGGTAGGCTTCTCTCCGATTCCGGCGATGTCGATGATCAGTTATGCTGCAGGCGCTCGCTTCCTCCAGCTGTTCGGTGGTGTGGCCCTGTCCTTTTATGACTGGTATTGCGATCTGCCCCCGGCCTCCCCGGAGATATGGGGAGAGCAGACCGATGTCGCTGAAAGCGCGGACTGGTTCCATTCCAAGTTCGTAGCGGTAGTAGGCTCGAACGTCCTGATGACCAGGACCCCTGACTCTCACTTTCTTGTCGAGGGCAGGCACCGGGGCTCTAAGGTCGTGGTTTTCTCCCCGGACTTCTCCCAGTCCTCGAAAATCGCTGATGAGTGGGTGCCAATCCATCAGGGACAGGACGGGGCATTCTGGATGGCGGTCGGGCATGTGATCCTCAAGGAGTTCTATGCGGATTCCCGGGTTGATTACTTCTGCGACTATATGAAGAAATACAGTGACGGTCCTCTCCTCGTGAGGCTCGACAGGCAGGAGGATGGCACCTTCAAGCCCGGTCAGTTCCTGCGGGCCGATGCCCTCGAAGCGGCTAAGAACATCGAGAACGCCGCGTGGAAAATGGTCATGCTGGACAGGAAGAGCGGCCGTCTCAGGATACCCAAGGGCAGTGTCGGTCACCGCTGGCAGGAGAAGAAAGGGGACTGGTCCCTGAAACTGGAGGACACCGTCAGCGGTGAGACCATCGATCCGGTGCTCATGCTCTCCTCGACAAACAGGGACATGGAGCCGGATACGGTGGTCACCGTAAGCCTGCCTGATTTCTCGGAAGGAAGCAATGACAGGTTTGTCCTCAGGCAGGTGCCGGTCAGGAAGATCGAGACATCTACCGGCACGGAGCTGGTGACAACGGCTTTCGAGCTATTGCTGAGCCAGTACGGCGTCACCCGTGACCTCGAGGGCGATTATCCGGTCAACTATGATGACCCGGAAAGCCCTTACACGCCGGCATGGCAGGAGAAATTCACCGGCGTGCAATCAAAAACCGTGATCGATTTCGCCCGGCAGTGGGCGACCACGGCAGCACGGAGCAAGGGCAAGTGCAGCGTCATAATCGGAGCCGGCGTCAATCACTGGTATCACAACAATCTCATCTACCGGGCAGTGATCATGCCCCTGATGATCTGCGGCTGTATCGGCGTCAACGGTGGCGGGCTGAATCACTATGTCGGGCAGGAGAAGCTCGCCCCGCAGGCCTCCTGGGGACCGATCGCATTCGGTGGCGACTGGGCGGGTCCGCCGCGATTGCAGAATGCTCCATCGTTTCATTATATGCACTCGGATCAATGGCGCTATGACGGCAATTTCACAGAGATGTGCCCGGTGACCGACGACACGACAAACCTGGCCTCCGGTCACACAGCCGACAAGCAGGCCCAGGCTGTACGCCTCGGCTGGCTGCCATGCTATCCCCAGTTCACCAGGAGCAATTTCGATCTTGTCAGGGAGGCCAGGGAAAACGGCGCAGGAAGCGAAGGCGAGATAATCGATCATATAGTCGAGAAGCTCAAGAGCCGGTCGCTCAAGTTCGCCATGGAGGATCCGGACAATTCCGAATGCTTCCCCCGGGTCTGGTATATCTGGCGTGGCAACGCCATCTTGAGCTCGGCCAAAGGTCATGAGTATTTCCTCAAGCATTATCTGGGCACACACAACAATCTGCTTGCCGAGGAGAAAGCAGGGGATCTCGTGAAAGAAGTGACCTGGCACGACAAAGTGCCTCTGGGGAAAATGGATCTGATAGTCGATCTGAATTTTCGCATGGACTCGTCGGCTCTCTATTCGGACATAGTGCTGCCGGCTGCTACTCACTACGAGAAGCACGACCTGAGCACCACGGATATGCACTCTTTCATCCATCCCCTCCAGCCAGCCGTGCCGCCGTGCTGGGAATCGAAAACAGACTGGGATATCTTCAAGGGACTGGCCGGAGCCACTGCCGAGATGTCTCGCCGCTATTTCGACCAGCCTCTGGAAGATGTCGTGATCGCTCCCTTGATGCACGACACTAAGGCGGAGATCGCCCAGCCGAGAGTTCTGGACTGGTCCAGAGGCGAGTGCGAGGCGATTCCCGGCAAGACCATGCCGAGCTTCAAGATAGTGAAGAGAGACTATGCGAACCTGCTCAACAAGTTCGTCTCCCTCGGTCCCAATTTCCGCAACAACGGGCTTGCAGTGCATGGCACCAGTTATGATGTCAGCGATCTGTATGATGATTATCTTCTCAGCTACCCCACCAAGACCTGGGACGGTGTCACCTACCCCTCGCTCGAGGAGGCGAGGGACGCCTGCAACGCCATTCTTCATTTCGCAGCCGAGACCAATGGCGAGTGCGCTTACAGAGCTTTTGTCTCGGAGTCGAAAAAGACGGGCATAGACCATACTCATCTGGCCCGGGACAGCCGGTCGGTCAGATATTCATTCGATGATATAAGCGCCCAGCCAAGGCGCATCCTGACCACACCTTACTGGACCGGAATCACCAATAACCAGCGAACGTATTCAGCCTATTGCCAGAACGTCGAGGAGCTGATTCCCTGGCGGACTCTTACCGGTCGGCAGCAGACCTATCAAGATCACGAGGCTTATCTGGCCTATGGCGAGCATCTTCCGGTCTTCAAGCCCAAGGCGGAGGCCAGCGTCACCGGCGATCTGCTGGAGACCAATAAGGACAAGAGCAGCCTGGTGCTCAATTACCTGACTCCCCACGGCAAGTGGCATATCCACTCGACGTTCGGCGACACCCTCAGGATGAAGACCTTATCGAGGGGTATCGAGCCGGTCTGGATCAACGACAAGGATGCAGCCCTCATCGGGATCGAGGACAATGACTGGGTGGAGGTCTTGAACGACAATGGCGTGATGTGCACCAGAGCGGTGGTGAGCGCCAGGCTCCCTCGCGGTCTGGTGATGATCTACCACTCCCCTGAGCGCACTGTCTCGATACCCAAGTCCAGGCAGAGAGGAATGAAGCGGGGCGGAGGCCACAACAGCCTGACACGCGCGCGGCTCAAGCCACTGTTCATGGTGGGCGGTTACGGGCACCATACGTTCGCGTTCAATTACTGGGGACCACAGGGAATCAACCGGGATACTTTCGTGGTGATCAAGAAGCTCGACGACCCGGTTTTTTAGGAGATACGAGAATGGATGTTCGAGCTCAGGTATCAATGGTTTTTCACCTCGACAAGTGCATCGGCTGCCACACCTGCAGCGTGTCCTGCAAAAATGTCTGGACCGATCGGGAGGGAGCCGAGTACATGTGGTGGAACAACGTCGAGACCAAGCCGGGGACCGGCTATCCGACGTTGTGGGAAGACCAGGGGCATTATAAGGGAGGATGGAAGCTGGAGGGTAAGGATCGTCTCGGTCTTGCCTGCCAGAACAAACTCGACTCCCTGATCAAGCTTTTCTATAACCCCAACCAGCCGGGACTGGACGACTATTACGAGCCCTGGACCTACGAATATAAGAATCTATTCGATGCCGAGCAGGGTGAGGATCAACCGACAGCGATACCGATCTCTCAGGTCACCGGCGAGCCCATGGATATCGAAGCCGGTCCCAACTGGGATGACGACCTGTCCGGATCGCCTCTATATGCGGAGAACGACTTCAATCTCGAAGAGCTGTCCGATGAGGAGCGGGAGCAGCTCTTCGAGATCGAGCGGATCTCGATGTTCTATCTTCCCCGTATCTGCAATCACTGCGCCAACCCCAGCTGCGTGGCCTCATGCCCATCCGGCGCCCTTTACAAAAGAGGGGAGGACGGGATTGTCCTGATCAATCAAGAGGTCTGCCGGGGCTGGCGGGCCTGCGTATCGGCCTGCCCTTACAAGAAAATCTATTACAACTGGAAAACCGGCAAGTCCGAGAAGTGCATTCTCTGCTACCCGAAACTCGAGACCGGTCAGATTCCCAACTGCTTCCAGTCCTGCGTGGGCCGGATTCGCTATCTGGGAGTTCTTCTCTATGACGCGGACCGGATCGCCGATGCCATGAAAGTTCCTGATCGCTCTCTTGTCGAGTCTCAAAGAAGTGTCATCCTTGATCCCCGCGACCCGTCGGTCATAGCTGCTGCCCGTGCCAACGGGGTGAGCGAGGAGTTTCTCGATGCGGCTGTGAACTCGCCGGTCTATAAATACGTGATGGAATGGAAGCTCGCCCTGCCTCTGCACATAGAGTATCGCACCATGCCCATGCTCTTCTACGTGCCGCCGCTACTCCCGGTCATGGGCAAGCTCGAGAACGGAATCTACGAGCACACCACCGAGCATTTCTTCACGGCCATCGACAACTGCCGGGTCCCGATCAAGTATCTGGCCTCTCTTTTCGGAGCCGGAAATGAGGAAGTGGTGGTAGCCTCGGTGAAGAAACTCATGGCTGTCCGATATTATATGCGCTCCCTCGACATGGATGATCTCGACATGGTCGAGATCAGCAAGGCTCTCAGAGAAGGTGACACCAATCCCGAGGAGGCCATGGCCATCTACCGGATGACGGCGCTGCCCACGATCTACGATCGATTCGTGATGCCTCCGATCCAGAGAGAGGAGGCTATATCAGCCACCTGCAGCCCGGAAGCCTGCAAAGGATGCACAGGGCTCGGCGTCAGTGTTTCCATAGAGAGAGGTCCCTAGCATGCCCGAGACGATGACACCAAGAGGTGAGGCTATGAGCTTGCTGGCAACCCTGCTCGAATATCCCCGGGCATCGTTTTTCGATGATCTCGATCAAGCCGCCGAACGGCTCGAGAAAAGCTCTCCCCATGCGGCCTCGAAAGTCCGGGACTTCTCGAGCAGGCTCGCGGACTGCTCGGTGAGCGACCTGGAGGAGCTTTTCACAAGGACCTTCGATATGGCTCCGATTCTCTGCCCCTACGTGACAGCTCATATCTACGGCGACGAGAATTTCGACAGAGGCAGGCTCATGTCTGCTCTCTCGAGCAAGTTCGAGGAGAAGGGATTCAGTCCCGGCAACGAGCTTCCTGACCATCTGGCGGTCATCCTGCGTTTTGCGCCTTACTTGAGCAGCGAGGAGCTTACCGAGCTCAATGACTATTGCCTGAGACAGCCGCTGGCGGAGATGCACAGGACCCTATCGGATGCCGGTAGCCCTTATGCGCATGTGCTGGAGGCAATCCAGTCAGTAATCGATCAAAAGAGAGTAGTCCGAGAAAGGCAAAAAGGAGATGGAGATGCTTGATTCGTTTCTCTATGTCGCGCTTCCGTATCTGGCGGTCACGATCTGTATCGCCGGCTCCATATACCGTATACGCAGGGAGCCGATAACATACTCGGCGCTCTCTTCGCAGTTTCTGGAGAATAACGGCTTGCTCTGGGGCTCTTTGCCCTGGCATATCGGCATCATCGTGATAATTCTGGCCCATGCCCTGGCCTTCCTCTGCCCCGGGCTCTGGCAGCAGATCCTTTCGGTCAGGGCGGTTCTTCTTGTTGTAGAGGTCTGCGGCTACGGTCTCTCGATACTCTGTATTCTGGGTCTGGTGGTTCTTGCCGTGAGACGATTGACCTCCCCCAGGATCCAGGCAGTCACCACCGCCATGGATCTGGTCGTGCTGCTCCTGCTCATCCTGCAGGTGGGCTGCGGTCTGATGATCGCCGTCCAGTACCGCTGGGGATCCCTCTGGAGCGTCGGCACCACCTGCCAGTATCTCTGGAGTCTCGCTCTTTTCCAGCCCGACATCTCTTATATCCAGGACCTGCCCCATGCGGTCAAGGGACATATAGTCGGCGCCTGGCTCCTGATACTTGTAGTTCCATTCTCCCGCCTGATTCATATGTTCTCGGTTCCCCTTTCCTACCTGACCAGACCCCCGCAGAATGTCATATGGACCAATCCCAGGCGGGCGGAAGCCGCCGGTGAGGTTTTCGTGAAAGAGGAATCGAGACGGCATTTCGTCCTGGCTGCAGGCGGTATCGCTTTTGGTGGGTTCCTCCTTCTTATAGGGACCTTCGACAAGATATTCAATTTCTTTTTCGGACCCAGGCTCTCTGCCGCGGAGGAGACCAAGCTCATGCAACATAAGCTGGAACGTCTCAAGATCACCGCCGAGCAGCGCTCCCTCGAGCTGGAGCGACGGGAGAGCCGCTTCATATTCATAGCCGACCTCAAAGACCTCAGCGACACGGAAGGGAAATACTTCATCGACTTCTCCATGCAGCCGGGCATCGCCTTCAAGGGAGAAAACGGGCTGCCTATACTGATTTCAGCCAAGTGCACTCACCTGGGTTGCACGGTCGGGAACAGGCGCGACGCAGAAGGCAGGATTCTCTGCCCTTGCCATGTATCCTATTTCGACGTGGTCACCGGAAAACCCAACGAGGGAGCCCCGGCCAAGGCGCCGCTGCCGCACCTCGGCTGGATTCTCATGAACAGCAAAGACCAGGTCATTGCCAGAGGTCCGCATGACAAGACCGGCGGAGTCAATCTTTCCGCCCAGACGCTTGCCGATGCCAGAGTTTTTGTCACCAGGGAAGAGGGCTGAGGATCAGAAGATGGACGATATCAAGCAGACCGAAAGAGCCGGCTCCGGAAACGGCAGTCTCACAGGCAAAGCGATGAATTTCATGCTCGAGCGCTTTCCGGTCGAGAAAATGAACTTCCACTACATGTTCGAGCAGAAGGAAGTGCCGGTTCACTCCATGAGCTGGGGATACTACACCGGCGGTCTCACGTTCTTCTTTTTCGTGATCCAGGTCATAACCGGGCTGTTCTTGATCTTTTACTATCAACCCACGGTAAGCGATGCTTATCTCTCGGTGGAGTTCATCAATAATCATGTCAGCGGCGGCTCCCTTATCCGCAATATGCATGCCTGGTCGTCCTCGGCGATGATCTTTTTCGCCATGCTCCATCTGCTCGTCACCTTCGCCATGAAATCTTTCGTCAAACCGCGGGAGCTCACATGGATCGCCGGTGTCATTCTCCTTTTCATCACATTCACTTTCGGATTCACCGGATACCTGCTGCCCTGGAACCAGATCGCCGTAAACGCCACGAAAGTGGGACTGCAATCCATAGAGGACGTGGGGCAGTACCTGCCCGGGGCGCTGTCCACGCTGCCGCAAGTCCTTCGAGAGACATTCCAGGGCGAGGCCAGCGTGGGGCAGTCTACTCTCGGGCGATTCTACGCACTGCATGTGGTGATCCTGCCACTGGCCCTCTCGGCGCTTCTCGGTCTGCATCTTTTCCAGGTGCAGTTGCACGGCATGAGCCGCGGTGTCGACGAGAAACCCAAGCGGAGCGAGAAATTCTTCACGGCATTCTTCTTCAAGGACCTCGAGGTCTGGGCCCTTGCCTTTTTCATACTCTTCTGTCTTGCCCTCTGCATTCCCTTCGAGTCCTTCCTGCCATTTCCCCTGCTTGCTCCCTACGACCCTCTCGGGGCGACCCCTGCAGGGATCAAGCCCGAATGGTATTTCTTTTTCGTGTATTATCCTCTCGAGTTGCTTCCATTCTGGGTCATTCTTCTGGCCAGTCTCGCGGCGGTGCTTGTCCTTTTCCTGACACCCTGGATATTCAGGGGCACCAGCAGGAAGACGCTTCGATTCATAGCCGTTCTTGCAGCTGCATACCTTTTCGTGATGACGGTTTTCGGTCAGGCAATCTATGAGGCTCTCAAATCATGATCAAGATGGATGTTCTCGCGCCTGGAATTCTTCTGTGGCTGTTCGCGGTCATTCTGAGCGGTCCTGCCGAGGTACAAGCTTATCCGCAATTCCAGGAGTTCGTGGAGAAGCGGTCCAAGCAGCCGGTCAATTGCGCCATGTGTCATGCCAATGGTAACGGACCGGACGGGCAGAAACCCGGACAGACAGGCGGACTGAACGAGGAGGAGACGAAAAGGCTGGAGCAGGCCCGCACCGCATTCGAGAAAGGTGTCGAAGTGGAAAGCCCGATCCTGAATCAGTTCGGTAACGAGATTGTCCGGAGCCTGGGCCGAAAAAAGGTGATCGCTTTGATCAGAGAGCCCGAGAAGCTTTACGACGAGCTACCGGCAGGCTCCGATATCGACGGTGACGGAGTCCCGGACAGGGACGAGTATCTGGACGGCACCGATCCGACAAATAAATTTCATGCCAGTCCTCTCAAGCTCCTTTTTATCAATCTCAATCAATTCAAGATGCATGTGGCTCTTGCCGCCCTTGCGATCTTCTCGATCAATCTCGGTCTCGGTCACCTGATCAAGGGGATCTCGCTTCTTTCGAGGAAACGCGCCTGAGCTTCGCTGGCAACCAGGATAGAACTGGTTACCGGTTGGCAGGGAAAAGTCAAGTGAATAGCATCAGAACGTCGGTCAATCAGTCAAAAGACAACATAAATAGGTATCCTTAATGAAATTCGCAATGCCTGTCAAGCAGAACCTGACTCTGCTTATCTGCCTGGGGACCCTTTGCCTGCCTCCCGGGGCCCTTGCCCAGGACGGGGCCGCTGGCGAGCCTGTCGCAAACAGCCAGAGCGAGAGCAGTAGCGATGAGGAGATTCTGGCGCAAGGGAGCTCGGATTCCACCCCTGCCGATAACGATGAGCCCGAGCTTCGTGGAGTGTCCACCCCTTCCGGGCCGCTGCCGGGCACCGAAGCAGAGGCTCCGCCGGTGGTGCTATCCGGCTCGGTCAGCGCCGATTTCGAGAAATCCAATCATCTCGCCAATCAGATAATCAGAAAAGAGCTCGAGCTCCTCCGTCTGAATACCGGTTTCCGGATCCTCACCACCAAGCAGAGCAAATGGAAGCGCTGGCGGACCTTCGCCTACAACCTGGGAGGAGCGGCGGTATCATTCTCCGGTATAACCACGGTCAATGCCGAGAACTGGCGAACCTGGCGCAAGCCTGCCCGAGCCGATCGCACCGTGCTTCGCTCCGGACCGATCCTGCTTCTCATCGGTCACTGCATCGGTCTCAGCGGGGCGGTGATCGAGGCGACCCTCGACAAGCTCCAAGAGTACCGGAACTATCGCAACGGTCTCAGCCCTGCCGCCCATACGGATAAAGTAATCGCCCTCAAGAGGGAGATCGACGATCTATACAGACAGCGCGAGAATCTGCTCTCCACAAGCAACAGCCTCAGCGCCGATCAAATGGCGCTTGCCTCGGCCGAGAGCCGGGTCTTGAAAGGGATAAGAGACCAGGGGCTGATAGAGTACGCGAATTTCTATGTCCGGGCAAGAAAAAGAGCCGTGGCAAGAGACTTCGAGTATCTCAATACGGTCGGCGCCACTACCACCGGTGGCTTTCAGGGCTCCCTCAACGGCTATATGTCGGTCGAGAAAAGAGACCGCAAATACGCTCAGGCAGCCGGACTGGGCTTCCTCGAGTCCGGCGCTCTCATCGTGCTTGCTCCCTGGATGAGCAAAGGCACCCAGATGATAACCGGAAGGGTCGTCAACAAGCGGATCAAGAGAAAGCTCGGAGACATCGGAGAGACATCGCTGGAGACGCTGACTGCCGATCTCGATCAGCTGAAGAAACGAAGGATCTATATTACCCAGGGTGAAAGACCTTCCGGTGTGGAGAAACGGCTGGCGGCATACGATGCCGCCAGGGGCGTGTTCGACGAGCAGAAGCTCTTCAACGCGGGCGAGAAGAGAAAGGCCGATAAGGACTGGCGTGAGCGGGTCTTCTTCAATGCCATAGTCGGGGGGACCAAGATGGCCTGGGGAACGAACCTTGCCTATGGCGGCTTCCGGTATGCAGGCAAGAGCGTCAAGACCAATCCCCGGAATTTCTCGAAATTCGTCGCCATAGGATCGACACCATATGTCGCCGGAACAGCGACCTGGATGTTCGATGCGCTTCAGTCGAGGACCAGGGGCGAGATGGATCTCTATACCATGGGGACCCAGCAGGCGACGCCCATCCACAAGCTCAATCGCCGCCTGGCGTCGATCGAGAAGATCGAGGAGAGCCTGGGCAAATAGGAGTCTCACATGAATGATAAGTCACCCGAAAATGGTGCCTTGATAGTGCTCGCCGCCAACACCATAGCCTTTTGCGCCTGCTTTGCCTGCTGGATGATGTATGGGGTCCTGGTCACATTCCTTGTGGACAACGGTGTCTTTCAATGGGACAAAGCCCAGATGGGCTGGCTGATAGGCATACCTGTCCTGACCGGATCGATCCTGAGGCTGCCGGTGGGGGTATTGACCGATCAGCATGGCGGCAGGAGGGTCTTCTTTATCTTGATGCTTCTGGCCGCCGGCGCCGTTTATTCAGTGAGCCTCTGCCACAGTTACGAGCAATTCTTGCTGGCCGGGCTCTGTTTCGGCATCAGCGGCGCCTCTTTTGCCGTGGGAATCGCCTACACGTCGGTATGGTTCTCCACCAAGAAGCAGGGAACGGCTCTTGGAGTGTTCGGAGCCGGCAATGCCGGAGCGGCGGTGACCAGTCTTCTGGCTCCCCACCTGCTTGTGCGCCTCACGGACAATATGAGCAATCTGGAGGGCTGGAGGATGATGCCCCGGATTTATGCAGCGGTGCTACTTGTAATCGCGCTGCTCTTCTTCCTGGTTACCAGGGAGAAGAAGGCCGAGCATACCGAGGGTCTCAGCCTGGCACAGAGGCTTGCCCCCCTGAAAAAGCTCCAGGTCTGGCGCTTCGGTCTCTACTACTTTTTCGTTTTCGGTGGATTTGTCGCTCTTGCCCAGTGGCTCGTCCCTTATTATCTCAACGTCTATCAGATGTCCCTGGCCACCGCCGGTCTCATGGCCTCGATCTTCAGCCTGCCTTCAGGTGTGATCCGCGCGCTGGGAGGTTGGATGTCCGATCTCTGGGGGGCCCGATTCGTGATGTATCTGGTCCTGATCTCCTGCCTTTTCGCGTGCATTCTTCTGTCTGTGCCGCGAATGGACATCCAGTCTCCGGGACAGGGAGTGATGTCCCTTACCAGAGGGGTCGTGACCTCGGCGAGCCCCGCAGAGATCACTGTCGGAGAAAAGGCTTACAAGCTCAGGCAGGTGGACAGAGACGACCAGCTCGGCATATTCTCCGAGAACTCGGGCATTCTAATCTGGCCGACATTCTCGTCCTGGCAGGAGCCGGTGGTGAGGGTCGGCGAAAAGGTCGAGAAAAAACAGATCCTGGCAAGGGGGGTGACCCATATATTCTTTCAGGCCAATGTCTGGATTTTCACCGCCCTGGTTTTTCTAATCGGAATCATGACCGGAATAGGCAAGGCAGCCGTATATAAGCATATCCCGGATTATTTCCCGGAAAGCGTCGGAGTCGTCGGCGGTATCGTCGGAGTTCTCGGAGGACTGGGAGGCTTCGTGGGGCCGATCATATTCGGCGAGCTTCTCAAATGGACGGGTATCTGGACCACCTGCTGGATCAGCCTCACGGCCCTGGTGACAGTATGCCTGGTCTGGATGCACTGGACCATCACTCATATGATGAACGAGACCCAGCCTGGACTCGCAAAAGAGTTCGAGCGCCTGCACAACATGTAGATTACCCCGATGTTCTCATTCCGGAGACGGATCTCGATTTCGACCGGATTGCCTAATATTGAGATAAGGAGCACTGCGCCTTCGCCCCCGGTTGTCCTGATAGCCTTCCTCGCGTTCCGACCGGCATTTACCGGAGATTCGCCATGCCGGAGATTCGCCATGAATTATCTCTCGATCATGATCTGCCTTTCAGGCTCGGAGGCATCCGAGCAAGCCGCCCGGCTCGCCTGGTCCCTGGCCCCGGACCTGAGCTGTTATGTGGCAGCCGAGCATGTTATCGACTCGGCGGGCCCGACATGGTTATTGACCAGGTTCAATGGGGGCTTTCTGGCACGCGAGGATGTCGGGCACGGCTATAGCTCTCTTTGCGATTCGCTCTCGACTATCGCAGAGGTCTTGAAGCAGAAATACGATTCGGTCTTCTCGCCTCTGAATCTAGCCGGAAGCTGTAATATCGATTTCGGGGACCCGGTCTCGAAGCTCAGCAGAAAGGCTGCTTTTCATGATCTAGTCTTTGTCGGCGGTCAGCCTTCCGGTTTGCACCCGGATGTCCTTTTCGGCCTGGCCAGAACCTGCCCGGTGCCGCTGGTCGTTGTCAAAAGCAAGCCTCAGGCTCTCTCCCGGCTGGCTGTCCTGGCGCCCGCCGATCATCTCTGCGCCAGATACCTGCGCTCGTGCAGCGCTCTTGCCGGATTGTTGAAACTCGAGGTCGAGATAATCGGTCTCGGGGCATCAGAGGAGCTGAAAGCTTTCAGGGTGCTGCTCGAGAAAGCCGAATCCGATTGGAGATGCAGCTTGAGACATATAGAACCGGGAAAAGATGCCCGGGTAGTTCTTACCACCAGCTCCGATACCATAGTCGTCGTCCCGGTCCGCTCGGAAGACGAAAAGAGGATCACCATATTCGGTGAGGAGATAGGCTCATTCCTGAGCCATCTCGATCTGCCTCTCCTGGTCATCTGGCCGGAAGAGCACGATTCTCTCGGGAACCGCTTCGGTTTGACCGGGCATGCTGTTACAGGAAGCGTGTCATGATTGCCCCTTCTATCAGAGCCTTCTCGATTTCCATCTTGGTGGCATTGATGATGCTCGCCCCGGTCTATGGATCGCAAGGAGATCAGGACAATCGAGCCCTCTTCGGCAACTGGTTCAGAAAATTCTATCTGTCCCTCTACCATGCAGAAAGCCTCGAGGAGATTAGTCCTTATTTCAGCAGGAACTTCCAGCGCCGCTGGCACAATCTGACCGGGAGCAATGCGCAGGCGGAGCTCAAAGCGATGAAACAATATTATGTGGGGAAGCCGAAGCTCAAGTCGGTGACCGTCCGAGACGGAGAGGCAGTAGTCGAGATCTTCGGGCTTGCCCGGGTCGACAAACGCCGGGGCTATGCCACGGCTACATATTCCATGGTCAAGGAAGACAAAGGCTGGACCATCGAGACTCTCAGCGCCCGAATCGAGCCGCCTCGAGTAAGCCCGCTCTACAACAGATGAGCCATCAGATGATCTTGCCCAGAGACTGTGGAAGCCCGGTCTGGAGGCTAATATCGAGAAATCGTCTCCAGTCCGGGGGCAGGTGGTTGCAGAGAACGCAAAGGGCAGTTCCCGGCGCGAGCCGGATTATCACCGCACCGGTGCTGCTCACCAGAGCGCCGTTGTGGCTCCATCGATCCAAACTCGAGCGCACCAGCCAGCCCGAAGAATAATACTCGGTCTGACCGGAGGCGAATCCAGGGGGCTCAACCATGGACCTTATCGACTTATTCTCGAGAAGCATTTGCCGGTCTCCCTTTCCCTCGAGAGCGCAAACGAAGCGGACCATATCGGAGGCTCTCATTATCCAGCCCCCGTGCGAATCCATGCTCTCGATCACGAAGCTGGCTCCATAAGGAAGCTCCACCTCAGGAGGTCCTGACCGGAGAAGGGATCGGGCCAGCGGCGAGGCCTGCGCAATGACTTCTTTATCGGTGAAGAGGCAGGGCCGCTCATAATAGCGCACCTCGCCGTCCAGTCTCGAGCCTGCCTCTGTCCGGCCGATCGCCATCGAGACGATGCCAGACCGAAGACCAATCTCCTTCCTGACGAATTGCTCGTATGATTTACCCGATACCTTCTCGATCACCCTTCCCAGGATGTTATAGCCCAGGTTGGAATAACAGAATCGGGAGCCGGGCTCGAAGGCGAGGGGTTGGGTCATGGCGTAGCGAACAAGGGTCCGGGCGCTTGCCGGGCTCTTCTCCTGCATGGCTGAAGCCGCCTGCTCGTACCAGTCGAACTGGGGATCCCCGTGCAATTCTCGATCGAAACCGCCTGAATGCTCGAGAAGATGTCTTACTTTAAGGTTATGCCAGCGCTTATCGATGATCCTGCCACCACAAGGAGCCAGATCGCTCAGGAGATCGAGCACTCCGCCATCCATATCCAGCAGGCCCATCTCCACCAGCCTGAAAACCGCCGCCGAGGTAATCGGCTTGGCGAGGCTCGCTACTCTGAAACGGCTTTCCGGCTCGACTTCAGTCATGGACTCCAGATCGGAAAAGCCGAATCCCCGGTCATAGACGATCTCGCCATTGATGCTCAGAGCCGCCTGCATACCGGGAACTCCATGCCGGCGCATCAACAGGAGCAATCTATCCTCGAATCGAGAGAAACCGTCAACTGAATAGCCGGTGACAGGAATCATCTCAATCCAGCCCGCCTAGAAGACCCCGGGAATGAGACGCCATCTCACTATCTGGCAGTACTGCTGGTAATGCGGCTCTCTCATCAGGTGGCGCTCCTCGGTGAGGGCGCGCAGAATATAGATGCCGTTCACGATCAGCACCCCCAGCACTGTCTGGAGCCCGGCCCAATCGAGAGTGAGAGCCGGGATGACTCCCAGCCAGAACACGATATTCTTGCCCAGATAAGCCGGGTGCCTGACGATCCGGTAAGGCCCGCTGGCGATGATCCCGCGATTGCTCAAATTGGAGAAGCGCATGCCGAACGCGAAGGTGGCCCAGGTATAGATCGCGTCGAAGAAAATGATCAGGAAGGAAACGATTATGGCCCAGACAGGACACTGAAGATACATCTGCTCGGGCCACGGGGTGCAGATCTTCTGCCATACCCAGAGATCGAGAAAGGGCATGCCGAAAGGCATATAACAGACAAGCGCCGAGAACCAGCCAAGCCTGGTCGGCTCAGAGGAGGTGAACTGGGTATCGAAGAACCGCAATGAGACTATATAGCCTATCAGGGCAACAGTCAGATCGATAGCATAGAGAAGATCGATGCCCGGAAGCTGAAGGCTTCTCACCAGCCTGCCGGCATCCATGGAATAAAGAGTGGTTGTCGTCTTGAGCAGCTCTCCGGCAGCCAGGCAGTCATGCTCCCAGTTATTCCACCAGTCGCCATAGCATTTGACCATGAAAGGAATGAAAATGCACTTGATCAGGATTCCGCGAGCGAGGTTCTCGACATACGGGTTATTGAAGCAACTCATTAGCTCGGAAAAGCTGCCTCCCTTCCCGAGCCTGCTCAAGAACAGCTTCGTGCACCGCCCGGTCACCAGCATCTCATCTACAGGTCCATCCTCTCTTGCATACTTCTCCACCATGAAGAAATAGGGAACAGATCCGAGAATGAGAGGCGGCATACAGATCCAGTAGATCGAGATGAAGTCCGGAAAGAACTGCTGCCAGGCAAGAGTGAATGCAGTAGCACAAAGGAGACAACACATGAAACCCAGAAAGCGCTCGCCAACTCGCTTCCTGGCCTCCGAATCAAGGACCCGCGCGCTCGCGAAATCGAAATTCCTTCTGTGCACCTTGAAAAGAAGAGTCTCGCAAAGCGCCATAACAGAAAATACTAGAAAAATCAAAAGAGCGAATCGATAAGGCCATATCGCCCTGACCGGCTCAGCCTGGCAATCATTGAGACCGACAAGCAGGTAAGCGCATAAACAGATCGCGACGACACCGCACCATCCGGTGGCCGGGCTCTGGCTCTCCTCGAGAGGCCAGCTGGCCCGGCTCACGATAAGCAGGCTGGAATCAGGCGGAACCTGCCCGTAATCAGGGCTGGCGAAGGAGCAATCGCTGCCGGCCGGCGGTTCGAGGGTTGATTCTCTGTCTGTTGATTCTCTGTTCAAGGAAATTGTCATCGATTCGCGCCGTCATTAAGAAAATCCACTATAAACAAGAAAGGAAAGGTGACCCTTTCCCTTCTTGCTGGTGGGCAGGCAAAACTAGCCGCTTCCACCCCCGCCGCTCGGGAAGGGAGGAGGAGGTGGAGGTGGTGGTGGCGGTGGTGGTGGCGGTGGTGGCGGCGGCGGCGGCGGCGGTGGCGGCGATCCGGAGCTCGATGAGGAGCTGGATGATCCCGACGAGCTCGATTTGCCTGATGAGCTCGAGGAGCTGGAGCTGGACTTGCCGGATGAGCTGCCGGAAGAGCCTGACGAGCTCGACGAGCTCGATGAGCTGGAGCTCGACTTGCCCGATGAGCTCGACGAGCTGGAGCTCGATGAGCTGCCGGACGAGCCCGAAGAACCCGACGAGCTCGATTTGCCTGATGAGCTCGAGGAGCTGGAGCTGGACTTGCCTGATGAGCTGCCGGAAGAGCCTGACGAGCTCGAGGTGCCCGATGAGCTGGAGCTCGACTTGCCCGATGAGCTGGAGCTCGACTTGCCCGATGAGCTGGAGCTCGACTTGCCCGATGAGCTCGAGGAGCTCGATGAGCTCGAGGATGAGCTCGAGGATGAGCTCGATGAGCTCGATGAGCTGGAAGGAGGAGGTGGCGGCGGTGGCGGCGGCGGTGGTGGCGGCGGCGGCGGCGGCGCCGGCGGCGGTGTAGCCACTGCAAGTGCCGTATAAGTATTGGTGATCGGATATGTATAGACGCTCGAGAAATTCATTGTGCTGTTGCCGTTGTTGAAATTCGCATTGAAAAACAAGATCGGCGCAGGCACCCGAGCGACAAGATTGGTCCGCACGATCACATAAGGACCCGGAGAGATGCTGGAGTCCAGAGGAGAAGGCACCGTACCGCTTGCCGTATAATCCTCGAAGACCACAACTTCGGCATTGATGGACTGAATGAAGATTCCGTCCACCGGGTGAGCGGCCAGAGCCGCCTCGATTGCATCCTCGGCTCTCGGTCTGGTGGACATCTGCCCTGCGACCCTGGCAAGATCCTTGCAGGTGCGATCACAGAAGTCGGCAGCGAATATAAGCGCTCCGATATCGAGAACGAAGAGGGTGACCACTATGAGGATGACAGCCAGAGCCGCCAGCTCGATGGTGGTGAACCCTCTGATGCCTCTCTCTTTTTTAGCAGGTCTCATATTACTGAGTCTCATATTACTGGGTCTCATAATCAAGCACTCCTCGATTGGCTTCAATTCTGGTTCTGGGTGAGGCGCCTGGCAACTGCGGTGAAGGCCTTTTTCACCGATATGGCATCGGCTACTGGAAAGAACTTGCCTCCATTGCTACCGAGACGGGCAAGACCCGACCCACCCGGATCGTCTCCGAGAAAGTCATACTGATCGGCGGTCAGCTGTCCGTTTCCTGTCACGTTCAGGCCGATAGTGAAAATCGCAATACCCTGGCTTCCGCAGGCAGTGGCCTCAGCCCTGGTGGCTGATGCCTCGCTTCCGCTTATTCCTCCTGTCGGCTCGCCATCGGTGAAAAAGATGATCGCCTTTCTCGAGGCTTTTCTTGTCGATGGCAGTGTGGCTATATCGTACAGGCCCGGATTGTTGAACATCTTGCGCGCGGTCGCCAGAGCCTCGGCTGTATCGGTCTGGCTCGTGGGTCTGCCGTTGAACAATCCGTTGGCGCTGGTGTTGAGCAGATGATGGTTGATATTGGCTGCGGCAGCCAGGCTTGCGGCCTGAGTGTCGTTCCAGCGCAGAGGAGTGCGAGGCAGGCGGAAGCCCGGGCTCGAGTAGAGCGAATTGGTATAGGCTGTGGCGCCCGTGCCACTGGTGCTCGAGCTCAACCACCAGTGACCGATGCTCGGCGCTCCGTAGCTGCCGTAAGGTGCCACGAAGTCGTAGGGCTGCAACTGGGTACTGGTATTGGCGCTGGTGACCGGGCTAGGAAGACCGACCGCGCTGGAGAAGCCGACAAAGCCGTATCGCACGTCGGCAAGCCCGTCGATCTTGTTGAAAAAGCCGTCATAAGCGCCATCAAGAGCAGTGGCAAGCGGCTGCGAATAGAGAGAGGCCAGTCTCAGATAAGCCCTCCGCCAGGGATAGCTGCTGCTGCCTATCTGGCTCATGGGCGGATAAGCCCAGCCGTTGGTGTTTCCCCTGTTCAATTGAGCGTTATTGAAATTCGTCTTGCTGTCCAGGTTGCCCCGGGCCGCCTCGACAAGCGCTGCAAGACTGGGGAATCTCAGAGTCCGCCCCCGGAGCATGGGATCCGGCTCGTATTTCGAGCTCGAGGAGAACTTAACCGTGAGCGGGAAGACCGAGAGTATGTTATTCGGGCCGTTCAGAGGCTGGGGATAAGGGGTCCCAGGCAAAGGAGCCACATTGACCACCAGATCGGTGAATTCCGTGGAGGTGGAAGGATGGGGCTGTGGCGTTCCCGGATTGCCGAAACCTGTCGGCCAGGCAAGAGTGCAATCCCCGGGCGGCGTGCCGTAGTCTTTGCGCCCGCCCTGGGGGTTGGCTCTCAGGAAAGGCATGAAAACCAGGGGGCTGCCCGTGGCCGGCGGATTATTGGCGGCCGGCAGGTTCTGCGGCGGCAGCACGTTGAGAGGCGAGCCGGCGGGCTGGACGCTGTAATTCCAGCCGACCACGTTCGAGAGAGTAGCGTCCCCGGAGGTCGGGGCGACTATCTGATATTTGATCTTGGCGGCAGCGTCGTCCCAGGAGCGGCACACGAAAGTGACCTTGGTGGAGTCATCCATAGAGCCGGAGAAATCGAAGACGAGCACTGCATCGACCTGGGGAAGTCCGGCAGTGGACTCGGCCCGCAGGGTGACATCGCCGAGACCGACGAATCCGAGAAAGAGCGGCCTGTATCCATAGCTCACCTGCATGGAGATTGCCTTGCCGTTGACATCGCCCAGAGGGACGGACTGGTAGCCGTTCTTCGGGTCGACCAGGGTATAGAGGACTTTTGCCTCGCCGACACTGCAATTCATCAGATCCGACATGGAGCTGGCTTTCTTGGCGATCGTCTCCAGCCCCTGACCGAGTATCGACCCGCGCCGGACCATGTTATAGCCGTAGAGCATGGCGCCGTTCTGAGCGTCTGCCAGGACAGCCCCCACCGGCGGTGGCGTGCTGGTATCGTAAGTGGCCAGCATGGAGAGACTGGCCAGGGCGGCCGAGTCGCAAAGAGCGACGATCTCGCGCTGAGCCATCTGGGCTCTGGAAGCGTCGAATGCGAAAAGCCCGAGCATGAGGATAATCACGAACGCCACCAGCACGAAAGCGATAACAGTGACACCTTTCTGATCTCGTCGAGCCTTTCCTCGAATTCTATCAATCATTTTCTTGTTCCTCATGCTATAGAGCCACGCCCGGCGGATTCTCGAAAGCCGCCTCGGAAGTGACGGTCATATCGAAAGGCGTGGTCAGTCCCTCGATGGAAAGCGGTCCTGGAAGAGTCATCGGAATAAGAGGCCAGACCCTGCCGTTGATGGTTACCCTGAAAGTGACTACATATCGATCCACGTCCGGAACCTGACCGGTCAGCGCCACACCAGGTCCGGTACAGACGAAGGGGGCATAGTACGTGATCGGAGGCGTGCTGTTCGGAATCGGCGTCCTGAGTATCTCTACTTTCGGGTTAGTGCTCGAGTCGGTCCAGTCGATACCCGGGAAAGCAGCTCTGATCTGGTTGGATCGATCCTTAACGAGATTGTACGCCGACTTGTATGTAGTGCCGCCTATGGTGATATCGGTGGAGAGGGTACGAGCCTTGGCTCCGGCCATAGTGGCTTGGTTGCAAGCGAACCAGAGGAAAAAAGACCTGAGCCCAATGGTGGCCAGGTTCAAGAGTGGAAAAAGAAGAAAAAGCAATAACAGATACAAGGTAGCCGCATATTCGGCTGCCATAGCCCCTGAATTGCTTCTCGATCCTGCTGATTTTCGTGTCTTCATCGCAAAGCTCCTGTAGCTGCTGCGGCAATGAAGACGTCGGCCTATACCAGCCAGCATAGCACGCAGCACACCTGTGCCAAGAGGTTACATCAGTGTTACTGTTCGAAGGCTCCCGAAGCAACAGGACCGGAGCCGGACCTTACCAGGGGCGCAGAGAAACGAAAGAGGCGCATTCTGCGGGGCACCACCCATAGTGACTTCCATGTAACCGCTCCGTCGTTCAGCCGCTACCCGAAAAGGGCCCGCTTCTAGGGGCCGGCGGCGGCGGTGGAAGCAATCCGGGACGTCTCCTCTGCGCAGCAGGCTGAGCCGGCGCAGCCTGCTGTGCCGCCTGCGTCCCCGAGATACCCAGATCCGCCGCCTCGTTGTTCGACATCTCCACTATGGGCTCCTCTTCGCGCTCGACCACCGGCTGAGCTTCAGCGATTGCCGCCGGCCCGCCGGTCTCATATCTTGCATTTCCCCGCCTTACAGTAGCCCAGCGCCGGCTGAAGAATCGGGCCGAGCTGTCGCTGTTGCTGAGCTGCCGTCCCAGGATGCATTGCTGCATAGCCTTCTGGCTGTCGCCTGAATCTTCGTACACATTGATCAAACCTGCTCTTGCAGCCTCATAGCCGGGATCGCGGGAGAGCACGAGCTGAAAGCAGCGCTCCGCCTCGACAGGCCTGTTCAGGCTTCTATAAGCCTCCCCGAGGATATAGTAATCGAATGAGCAGGGACGTCCGCGCATCATGAGAATCTGCTCGGCTGACTTGACCGGTTTGCCTGATTTGAGAAGAGCATAGGCGAGATAGCGCCTGGCATGAGTGTTTGCCTGATCCTCTTCGATGACCCTGGAGAGAATTGGAAGCGCTCGATCATACCGGGAGGCCTTGAGGAGCTCGTATGCCTCGAGCACCCTGTCTCGTTCGACCGCCCGGGCAGCCGGCACCGCCAATGACACTATCACCGCCGCTGACACCGCCGATAGCACTGCCGATAGCACTGCCGCTTTAAGCCGGGAACCGGCTCTCGAGCCTGTTCCCGGCGCTGATTCATAAAATGGTCCTGTCATTGAGTCAACGCGCCCCCTTCCATCGGGCCAGCGAGCCCTTGTAATCACGGGCCTTGGCAATATAATCAGCCAGCTCGTCCAGCCTGGCAGCTTGCCCGGCATTGCCTGGAGATGCCTCCAGGGCTTTCCTGGCCCTCTCGAGATAACCTGTGGCGACATCGAGCTCCATCCGGCGGGCCTTGAGATAGGCGAGCTGAGCCAGTATGTCTTGAGTATAGCTGTTGGAGCTCCGTATCTCCGAACGGCTGGCATGAACCAGGGCTAGCTCGTAATACTTCTCTGCCTCGATATAGTCGTTGCTTGCGAAATTGCTGTCGGCAAGACCCCGGAAACATTCCGCTCGATCATCCTCGGTGATGCCCTTTCCTTCAACCCGCAAGGCCTGCTTGAACTGCTTGATCGCCTCGCCGTACCTTTTCTGGCTGTAGAGACATTGACCCAATCGGGAGCGTGCCACGAAGATGACTCTGGGATCGGGATGGCATGAAGTCGGCAGAGAAGCCATCCTGAGAAACGCCTCCCTGTAATATGGAATCGCTTCCTTATAACGATGCTGCATGAAAAGAGAGGCACCAAGAAGAGTAAGATGCCTGATGAATCTGTCATCTTCATGTTTGATCACTCTACCGTCCTTCAATCCGGACAGGAGTATCAGCCTGGCTTTCTCGGCCTGTCCGGCATAGAACTGAGCGCGCCCCTCCTCGAACGACCGGCTCCATTTAGCCATGGCGTCGCCATCACCGGCAAGGGCAATGCCACCTCCGGAGCCGAGAGCGACCGAGATCACGATCAAGCAAATTAGCGCAAATCGCATGAAAATCCTATCCTTTGCGCCGGCCACACTGCCTCATCACTATCAATGCAAGCAGCTGCTCATTCACGTGTCATCGGCCGGAGGAACGAGAACCTTTTTGTAATCAGCATGACCGGTCGGAATTCTGGGAAATGGTGACATATTTGTCACCATTTCCCGGCAGCCAAACCGTGCTAGACTGCCGGATCTGAGAGACTGAATAGACAAAAGGCGAGACGAGATGAAACTGCTGCTCACATCTGTGTTCGGACCCTACGGGGTGGACGACGATTACGGAAGAAGGCTCAACGTCATGGAGCTGTTTCACAACCAGGTGACAAGAGAGCAGGGACTGTTCTCGCTTCGAATGAACCACCCTTCTTTCGGTCTGTACCTGATAGCGGAGAATTTGAGGACACCGACAGTGGTGCTCGATTTTCCGAGCCTGGAGGAGTTCGAGAGAGAGGTCCGCAAGGGATACGACTACATCGGGATATCATCGATAGTGGCGAACATCGGAAAAGTAAGACGAATGTGCGAGATCATCCGCCGCTCATCGCCTCGATCGCAGATCATTCTTGGCGGTCACTGTGTGAATATAAGGGGTGTCGAGAGGCTCGTCGACGTCGATCATATAAGCACCGGTGAAGGAGTGGAATGGTTCCGGCGCCTTCTCGGCGAGCCGGTCGATCAGCCCTTCAGGCATCCGGCGGTGCGCTCGACCCTGAACCGCAAGATCATGGGGGTGCCGCAACCGAATGACGCTGCGGTGCTGATTCCCGGGCTCGGCTGTATCAACGCCTGCTCTTTCTGCGCGACTTCGCATCATTTCCAGAAACGATATATCGGCTACATGAGCACGGGCAGGGAAGTCTTCGAGACCCTCGGAAACATCGAGAAAGAGCTCCGGGTCGATCAATTCTTCGTGCTCGATGAGAATTTTCTCAAAAGCAGGCAGAGAGCGGAAGAGCTTCTCGATGAGATGGAAAAGGCAGGGAAATACTATTATCTGGGCGTCTTCTCCTCGGCCGAGACCATCGACGCTGTCGGTGTCGAATTCATGGTCAAGCTGGGTATCGACTTTGTCTGGATAGGAGTCGAGTCGAAACGGCACGTATTCGCGAAAACCAAAGGCATCGATCTCAAAAAGATGATCGCCGAGCTGAGAAGCTATGGCATTCAGGTTCTCGGATCCGCCATTCTCTTTCTGGATCACCACGATCCAGAGACGATCCAGGAGGACATCGACTTCGCCATCGATCTGAACACCGACTTCCTGCAATTCATGAACCTCGGTCCCCTGCCCGGAACAGCCCTCTACGAGAGGCTGGAGGATGAGGGCAGGATCCTTCACGAGCTCCCGTTCAGAGAGTGGCACGGTCAGGATCTCCTCTGGTTCAGGCACGCCAATTTCGACAAAGAGGCTGCGCCGTCCATTCTCAAGGCCGCATTCGAACTGGATTACAAGAGGCAGGGTCCATCGCTGCTCAGGCTTGCCGACACATCCCTGAGGGGATACCGGACAATACGCGATCATGCGGATCCCCGCATAAGAGGTCTGACAGACCGCCTGAGAAAGCGCTGCCTGGTCTTCAGGCCGATTTTCAAAGCCTCCAGGAAATTCGCGCAAAACGAAAAGACCATTGAGCTGCTCGACTATCTCGAGACCGAATACAAGCGGGAATTCGGGCCGGTCAGCCTGGCCGACAGGATGGCCGGCTGGCTCGTAGTGGCTCTGGCGGGACTCGAGCAGTCGAGACTCTCGAAAGGACACATGCCCCAGCCGCCCAGGGGGCGGAAAGCCTACAGGCTGAGACTGAAGACAAGACAGGAGCAGAGCTTGACAGGAAAGGATGTGGAGCCGCTGTTGAACCGGCTTACGTGAAACAGGAGAAAGGAAATGAAAACAGTCATCGAGCCCTTCCGGACGAAAGTCGTAGAGCCCATTCACTTCAACACAAAGAGCAGGCGGCGTGGTCTTCTCGAGGAGGCCGGATACAATCTCTTCGCCTTGAGAGCCGAAGATGTCACAATCGATCTCCTTACCGACAGCGGCACCTCGGCGATGTCTTCAAACCAGTGGGCGGAGCTGATGCGCGGCGACGAGTCCTATGCCGGCTGCTCGAGCTTCTATCGCTTCGAGTCCGTCATCCAGTCCATATTCGGATACAAGCAAGTGATTCCGGTCCATCAGGGCAGAGCAGCAGAGAAGATTCTCTTCGGGACCCTGGTGAAAGCAGGACATCATGTCCCCAGCAACACTCATTTCGACACTACCAGGGCGAATATCGAGAGCCGCGGCGGAGTCGCGGTGGATCTCCCGGCCCGGAGCGATTCAGTTGATAAAGCTGAAAAGGGATTCGGCGGAAACATCGACATCGATGCGGTAAGGTCCTTGATCGAGAGAGTAGGCGCAAAGACCATCCCATTCGGGATGATCACCATGACCAATAATTCAATGGGCGGGCAGCCTGTGTCTCTCGAAAATCTCGAGGACTACAGCAGGCTCCTCGAGAAGGCAGGAATTCCGCTTTATATAGATGCCGCCAGGTATGCCGAGAATGCCTGGTTAGTGAAGAGAAGGTCAGCCGAGCACGCCGATCGGACGGTACACGAGATCGCCCGATCAATCTTCGCTCTGGCCGATGGTTGTCTCATGTCGGCCAAGAAGGACGGGCTCTCGAACACCGGCGGCTTTATCGCACTCAATGACAGGACCCTGGCGGAGAGCCTGAAGGAGGAGCTGATCCTTTCCGAAGGCTTTACGACCTATGGCGGTCTGACCGGACGCGATCTGGAATGCATAGCTGTGGGTCTGGAGGAGGCCCTCGATGAGCACTATCTCCTCTACCGGGAGAAGTCATCGGCTTATCTTGCCGACCATCTGATCGAGTCCGGAATCCCAATTGTCCAACCTGCCGGACTGCACGCGATCTATCTGGACGCCAGGGCTTTTCTCGATGAGATCCCGCCCGAGCTTCTTCCCGGTCAGGCTCTTGCTTGCGAGCTCTATCTGGAGGCCGGAATCAGGTCCTGCGAGATAGGTACGGTGATGTTCGGAAAGACAGACAAGAAAACGAATATGGAAATACCGCACAAATACGATCTCGTCCGGCTGGCTCTTCCCAGGCGAGTCTATTCCCAGAGCCACTACGATTATATTATCGAGGCAATCGAGAATGTGTACCGTAAACGCAAGAGCGTCAATGGATACAGGATTGTCTCCCAGAGCCCCCGGTTGCGGCACTTCACCTGCCGATTCAATCCTGTCGACGAGCGCGCCGTGTCCGGAAGGCACAAGCCGGTCCGCTTGCTCAAGCGCATGCACGAGAGGTCGGGAGCCTGACTCGAGATCAGCCTGAGAGATAAGAGTAGATCCTGTCGGCGGCAGACTCCCCGCTTGCCACGCAATCAGGAATGCCGATACCATAATAGGAGTTGCCGGCGACTTCGAGACCGGGCTGATTCTCCAGGCGATGCATGATCTTGCCGACAAGATCGAGATGTCCCACGTCGTACTGCGGCATCGCATTCATATGCCTGGTGGTCTGCCCGAACAGAGGACGGGCACTGATATCGAGCAATCTATGCAGATCCAGGGCCACACGTCTTTCAATCTCGCTGTCGGTGAGATCGAGCAGCTCGCCCTGCAACTCGCCTCCAAGAAAGACTCGCAGGGCGATGAGCTCTGCGGGAGCCCGGTGCGGAAACTTGATACTGCTGAAGGTGCAGGCAAGCATGCTGAGATTCTCTACTGCCGGCACCACGAAACCGAACCCATCAAGACCACTCTTGATGGACTCTTTTGAATAAATCAGGTTCAGCACGGCCGAGGATGCGAAACGAATCGAGCCGAGCAGACTCGAAAGATTGAGGTCCAGGTCCGATACCAGCCCGGCGGCCTGATGAGCAGGAACGGCAAGAATTACCGCATCCGCCTCGAAGCTCTGCTGATTTGCCGCCTGAAGCCTGAATCTGCCCTCCTTCTGCTGACCCCTATCTAACCTGGAGATCGTAGTGCCGGTTCTCACGGTCCTGTCCGGGAGCTCTCCGACCAGCCTATCGATCAGCTGGCCGAGCCCCCCTCTCGGTGTCACGAACATGCTGTATCTGGCGCCGGCGCTTGCATCGGCATTGCGCCTGGTTCTCAAAAGAGTGCGCAGGATTCCGCCCTCCCGTTCCATGTCCAGAAACCTCGGCATGGTAGCCCTGAGGCTGAGACGCTCGGGATCGGCGGTATAGATGCCGCTCACCATAGGTTGCGCAATACGAGCCAGGGCTTCGCTGCCGAGCCTGCGCCTGACGAAATCGGCGAGGCTCTCATCGTCCACCTCCT
>Ga0226835_1000319_pt1 | contig 66011 bp, 38 predicted proteins | sample LAC_MetaG_1_FD_163627 | JGI IMG/M metagenome (GOLD analysis project Ga0226835, IMG submission 163627) | Anaerobic ammonium oxidizing microbial communities from anammox membrane bioreactor (MBR) in UC Berkley, California, United States -... | ecosystem: Engineered > Bioreactor > Anaerobic >...
ACTTGCTACCTACTACTTGCTACTTGCTACCTACTACTTGCTACTTGCCACCTGCTACCCGCTACCTGATTCATCATTTTCATCATGTCCTATCTGCTCGGCATTGACGTCAGCACGACCGCAACCAAAGCGCTAGTCATTGACGAACGCGGCCAAGTATGCGCTGCGGCGAGCGCACAATACGAATTTTTTACGCCGCGTCCATTGTGGGCAGAGCAGAATTCCGCCGATTGGTGGCGCGCGTGCGTGAATGTGATTCGGCGCGTGTTGGAAAAAATTCCCGCGCGCGCAATCGCGGGCATTGGTCTGGCGGGCCAAATGCACGGGCTCGTGCTGCTCGACGCGGACGGCAATGTTTTGCGTCCGTGCCTCTTGTGGAACGACCAACGCACGGCGCAACAGTGCGCGGAGATTACGGCGCGCGTCGGCGGCGCGCAAAATCTATTGCGGTGGATTGGCAATCCCGTTTTGCCCGGTTTCACCGCGCCGAAAATTTTATGGGTGCGCGAAAACGAACCGCAAGTCTATGCGCGCGTCGCGCACATTCTTTTGCCCAAAGATTATTTGCGTTACAAACTGACGGGCGCGTTTGCGACCGAGCCGAGCGACGCGTCGGGCATGGCGCTGCTCGACGTGGCAAAACGCAACTGGTCGGACGAATTGTTAAAAGCGTTGGACATTCCGCGCGCGTGGCTGCCCGATGTGTTCGAGTCGCCTGTCGTCAGCGCGAAAATTTCCGCCGCTGCCGCGCGTGAAACAGGGTTGTTGCAAGGCACGCCGGTTGTCGGCGGCGGCGGCGACCAAGCCGCGGGCGCGATTGGCATGGGCATTGTGCAAGAAGGCGTTGTCAGCGCCACGCTCGGCACGTCGGGCGTGGTGTTTGCGGCGTCCGATTCGTACCGTTTGGAACCGAATGGATTGCTTCACGCGTTTTGTCATGCCGTTCCAAACAAATGGCATTTGATGGGCGTGATGCTTTCGGCGGCGGGCAGTTTGCGTTGGTTCCGCGACGCGCTGGGTCAGGCGGAAATCGAACGAGCGCGAGCGGAAAATAAAGACGTGTACGAGATTTTGACCGCCGAAGCCGCGCGCGCGCGGGCGGGCTGCGAAGGATTGATTTTTTTGCCGTACCTCACGGGCGAGCGCACGCCGCATCCCGACCCCGACGCGCGCGGCGCGTATGTTGGCCTTACTTTGCGGCATCAAAAACCCGAAATGACGCGCGCCGTGTTGGAAGGCGTCGTGTACGGATTGCGCGATTCATTGGAATTGATGCGCGCGTTGGGTTTGAATGTTTCGCAAGTGCGCGCCTCGGGCGGCGGCGCGCGCAGCGCGTTGTGGCGGCAAATTCTCGCCGATGTGTTTGATTCCGAAATCGCGCTCCTCAACCTTGCCGAAGGCGCGGCGTATGGCGCGGCGCTGCTCGCCGGCGTCGGCGCGGGCGTGTACCATTCGGTCGCGGACGCGTGCGCGCAAACGCTGCGCGTCACCGATTTGGTTACACAAGGCAAAGATGTTGGCGTGTACGCGGAATATTATAAAGTGTACCGCGCGTTATATCCCGCGCTCCGAGAACAGTTCAAGGCGCTTGGCGCGCTTGTGGCGCGGCAGGCGTGATTTTCAACCGCTTGAAATTTTTTGCGCCGTGTTCGGGCGGTGCATTTCTTTTTCTGTGTAAAGCTGCGCAATCCGTGTTCCAAAAATTGAAATGTGATGAACTGCGTAACGCGAGTTAATCCATTCGGAATTTGTTTCAGGAGCAAACAGTGAGCGAACAAGCGCACATTGTCATTTGCGGCGCGGGCATTGCGGGCGTGAGCGCGGCGTATCATCTCGCGGTGCGGCACGGCGCGCAAAAAATCGTGCTCGTCGAAGAACGCGCGCCGCTGACCTTGACCAGCGACAAATCCACCGAATGTTATCGCAATTGGTGGCCCGGGCCGGGCGATGCGATGGTCAAGTTCATGAATCGCAGCATTGATATTCTCGAAGCTCTCGCGCGCGAAAGCGACAATGTCTTTCACATGAGCCGACGCGGTTACTTGTACGCCACCGCCGACCCAAAGCGCATTGATGATTTGAAACGCGCGGGCGCGGAAGCGGCGGAACTCGGCGCGGGCGCGCTGCGCGTGCATCCCGGGCCCGACGCATACGAACCGCTGACGCCCGAAGGTTTTGAAAACAAACCCGATGGCGCGGATTTGATTCTCGACCCCGCGTTGATTCAAAAACATTTTCCATATCTGGACCAAAAAGTTTGCGCCGTTCTGCACGCGCGCCGCTGCGGCTATTTCAGCGCGCAAACGTATGGAATGTACATGCTAGAGCGCGCGCGCGAACATGGCGTGCGGCTCGTCAATGCGCGCGTGGAAAAAATAGATACGGCGGGCGGACGCGTGCGCGCGGTACATTTGAGCAATGGCGCAATCGTCGAAACCGATGTTGTGGTGAACGCGGCGGGACCCTTTGTGAATGACATTGCGCGCATGATGAATTTGGAATTGCCCATCTATTCCGAATTGCATACAAAAATCATTTTGCGTGACGATTTGGGCGTGACGCCGCGCGATACGCCGTTATTGGTTTGGCTCGACCCGCAGTATTTACCGTGGTCGGACGAGGAACGCGAACTATTCGCGGAGGAAGCGGAAACGCGTTGGCTGTTGGAAAAATTACCGTCCGGTGTACACGGACGTTCCGAAGGACGCGCGGGCAGCCCGTATTTTTTATTGCAGTGGACGATTCATCTCGACCCCGTCGCGCCGACGTATCCGATTCCGCTCGACCCGCAATTTCCCGAAATCACCTTGCGCGCGCTTGCGACGATGCTGCCCGGCTTGAAAAAGTATTTTGGTCGCCTGCCGTCATTGGTCATGGATGGCGGCTATTACACCAAAACGCCCGAGAATCGGCCGCTCATAGGGCCCTTGCCGCTTGAAGGCGCATACATCATCGGCGCGCTGTCGGGCTTTGGCATGATGTCGTCGGCGGCGGCGGGCGCTTTGCTCGCCGCGCATGTGACGGGCGCCAAATTGCCGGATTACGCGCCCGCGTTTTTATTGTCGCGCTATGACGACCCCGCGTATCAAAAATTATTGGCGCAATGGAATCAGAACGGTCAAATCTGAAAATAGTTTGGGCGCGGCGCGGCGCGGAACAAAGAAAAACCCAAGGGCGTCCTATTTTTGCGCCAAGCTGCTAACCGCGTATAATGGGCGAGTAATCAAAAACAACGACCCAACGGCGGGGGTACTTGCCCGCCGTTTTTTTGCGGCAGCGCTCAAAACAGAGTTGCCGCTCAATCAAACGGAGGTTTTTTAGTGAAATCCAAGCAAGTTGCACTCGTGAGCGCCTTTCTCGTCGTCGCGCTATTTCTAGCCGGCGCGCGTTTCGCTTACGCGCAAACCAACGCGCAAGCGGCAAGCTGCGCGGAAACGTATACGGTAGTTTCGGGCGATACGCTCGGCGCGCTCGCGCAAAAATATCTCGGCAGTAACAGTCTCTATCAACAAATCGCCGATGCAACGAACGCGGCAAACAAAGTAGATTCCAGCTATGCCGCCATTGCCGACCCGAACGTTCTCGAAGTCGGTTGGAAATTGTGCATTCCCGCCAAAGCCGGCGGCGCGACGACGGCGCCCGCCGCCACGACGCCGGCGCCTGCAACAGCGCCCGCCGTTGCGCCCTTGACGCTCGCGCAGTTGGGCAATGCGACCTACCAAGTGCAGGACGCGCCCGGCGGTTCGATTACGTTACAAGACGGCAAAGCCGAAGTCGAAATCGCGCCCGGCAGCGCGTCGAAATATACCGCGCAAATCGCGGAACCGTTGGCGAATGGAACCATCAACGGTAAAGCGTATGCGGCGGCGGTATTGATTACCAGCGGCGGCGGCAGCGGCACGTTTTACAATCTCGCCGTTGTGCCGAACAATAATGGCCAGCCCGGAACCGGCATGACCAAACTTTTGGGCGACCGCATCAAAGTGAACGCCATCGCCTTTGACAACAACACCGTCAAGGTGGATTATCTAGACCGCAAAGAAGGCGAAGCCATGACGACGGAACCCTCGGTTCCCGTCACCAAGTATTTCACCATTGACGCCGCCGGTGCATTGGTCGAAACGCAAGCGCCCGCGCCGACAACGCCAAGCGCAACCGCCGCGCCGACAACGCCCGGCGCCGTTGCCACGCCTGCCGTCGGCACAGGTTTTGCCGGCATGTGGCTTTCGTCCTCTCCCGCGGCGGACGCGTCCGCTTTGCTCCGCACGATGGAGTTGGCTGAAGGAGGCGAAGCGACCTTGAGCAACAATTATGTCGGCAAGGGCATCGTGACCGCGACCGGCACATGGGCGCAAACCGCCGAAAATACGGCGATGGTTACGTTCACCAAGAGCGATGACCGCAATATCAACGACGCTTTTACGTTCCAACTCAATGGCGATACTTTGACCGCGACGCAGTACGACCAGGGCGTGTACGGCGGAAATCCGCCGACGCTTTATCGCGCGACCGGCGTTGTGACCGGTACCGTAAGCTATCTGCAAAAAATCGCGCTGCCCGATAACGCTGTCGTCGAAGTGTATCTTGTGGATGTGACGGATGCGAACGCGCCCGCAAAATATCTGAGCGGCGTTTCGTTCACCACGCACGGCAAGCAAGCGCCGCTCGAATTTGCCGTTCCGTACGCCGGTTCGCAAATTCAGGCGAGCGCCAAATATGTTGTGCAGGCGTTCATTTCCGCCGACGGCAAGTTGTTGTTCAAAAACAGCAACGGCGTCGCGGTGTTGACAAATGGCGCGCCGATGAGCGGCGTCGAAATCGTTGTCGAACCGCCCACGCAATAAAAAATCAAGCAACGCGCCAGCTGTTGCTTTGACAGCTGGCGCGTTTGTATTTCTCTGCTCCGCGTTAGTATAAATGGGAGATGGTATGTCTCGATTAAAAATTTTTCTACTCTTGAGCGTTCTGTCCGCCGCGCTGCTTGCGCCCATGTCGCAAGCGTCCGCGCAAAACGCGCAATGTGAACAAACGTATGTGGTTCAGGCAGGCGATTGGCTCTCGACTATCGCGCAAAAATTTTTGGGCGATGTCAAAGCGTACGACGCCATCGTGACCGCGACGAATGAGGCGGCGAAAACCGATTCGTCGTTCACCGCGATAACAGACCCGAACAAAATTGAGGTCGGACAAAAATTGTGCATCCCTGCCGCCAAAGCGACGTCGGACCATGACGCGGCGGGTGTTTATACCGCCGTCAGTCCCGCCGCCGACGCCAGCGCGTTGATTGAAACGCTCATTTTGGGAAGCGACGGCCAAGCGCAATACCTGATGAATTATGTCGCCAAAGCGGAAATTCCCGCCAAAGGAACTTGGACGCAAGACGGCGCAACGGTTCTGGTGAAATTGACCGAACAGGGCGGCAAGCCGACGCAGGAAACGATGGCGTTCAAACTGCAAGATGGCAATCTCGCTTCGACGACCTTGCCGGGCCTCGTGTATGTCAAAACCGCGCCCGATGTCGCGTTCCATTCCGGTTTATACACCGCAAATCGGCAGAGCGCGGACGGCGCCCTGACGCTCAATGCGTTGACGTTGTATCCAAATCTTCAAGCGGAGATGGGGCTGACCAAAAACAGCGACCAATCCTTTATTTTGCAAACAGGCACGTGGGAACTTGGCACGGCCAAGGATACGAACGCGCCGATTCTTACGGTGCATCTCACCAAACAAAACGACGCCGCGTTGGACGAAACGTACGTGTTTCAAATTCAGGGCGAAAATTTGCGCGGTTTGACGTATGATAAAGATCTGTGGGGCACCGACCTCACCTTTACCAAATATCACGCGCCCGTCGAACCCGTAACGCCTGCGTCAATTATGCACGACCAAACCGCCGGTCGCTATACCGCGCAATTGCCCGCCGCCGATGCGGTGGGCCGCGTGATTGTTTTGGAATTGAATCAAGACGATACAGCCGTTATGACGACGCAATTCATTGGCAAAGGCGAACCGATGGTGGAAAAAGGTTCGTGGGAATTGGACGGCGAATTTATCAATGTGACGCTGACGAATGGTCAACCCAAACTGGTGTTCAAGCAAGAGTTGCTCACGCCAGAGGATAAACCTGTCATTGTCGCCAAACTCGTTTTGCAAGACCCGGTGGCGGCAGGTTACGGTTCAGATGGTTTGACGTTGGTGCGAACGCCGTCGGGTGTGACGCAAACAGCCGAGTATGGCGGCGTGAGTTTTGCTTTCGACGCGCAGCTGGCTAAAACCGCGCAAGGCGAAACGACGCCGGCGCAGCCGGTGGCTGAGGGTCCCGCGTTGGGCGGTGGGATGCCTGCGTCCATTCGCTTTATGTTTGACGGACAAAAAGCGGAGACCTATTTCAATCCCAATTTGGCGCAAGTGTTGGTGTACAAAACCGACGCTTGGGCGAAACTCGACCCGTCCACCGCCGCAAGCGTGGACGCGTTGAAAAAGATGTTGCAAGAAAAACCGACGACGTTTGAAAAGGGCATTCCGGTTCTCCCGCCGATTCCCGCCGCGCAAGTGTTTCAGGTCAAACCGCAATATGTAGATTTCCAAAACGGTTCGGGCATCGCGTTCGTTACGTATTATGCCCAAGACGCTTCGCCCGTGCAATCGAACCAAATCTTTTACACGTTTCAAGGGCTGACCGACGACGCCAAGTATTATGTCGCAGTTTTTTACCCCTTGAACACGACGCTGCTGCCCAAGCGCGCTGAAGACGCGTTTGGCAACCAGAGCTATGACGAGTGGGCAAAAAATTACGAGACGTATTTGAAAAACCTCGTCAGCGCGATGAACGGTTTGAATGATGCGGCGTATGCGCCGGATTTGGTTTTGATTCAGGATTTAATCAAATCCATCAACGTCGGAGATACGACACTGCAATAACCGCGTATTGTGCGCAAGTAAAAAGCAAAGGGTCAAACTGCAAGGCCCTAAGGGTTTCCAAAAACCCTTAGGGCCTTGTTATTTTCGATTGACCCGCCCGCGCAGATTGTTTATACTGTGCCGTGACGCGATACGCAAGGCGGTTGACCGAAAGGATAAAAACCTATGCTGATCCTGTTGATGTGGGTGAATGTGTTGGCGGAACAGGTCGAGCCATTCATGGTGACAACATTGGAGATGGCGCATGCCTCGCTGCGCGAACGCGGTTGTCGCCGTTTTGAAGCGTTGCGTAATGAACAATTCCCCACGCAATTTATTTTATCCGCCCTGTTCAATTCGCGCGCCGATGCCGAATTGCATTTGCAAATGGAACATTATCAAAATTGGCAGGATGCGACGGCGGGCATGTTGGCGGAAGCGCCGCGCCTGGAAACATTCACGCAATTATTTTAACGAGGCGGCTATATGGCGAAAATTTTCAAATGGCGCGCGTTGTCAATTTTATTGGCGGCGAGCGCGTTTCTGGGCGGCGGCGCGCTGGCTTGGGCGGCGGGCATGTGGGTTACGCCGTATAGCGGCGATTATGACACCGCCTACACCGTTCATGCAAGCGGCTTTGCGCCGGGCGAACGCGTGGACACGTGGGTCAACAAACCGTATCAATGGCGCGTCGGGCAGGGCCAATACACGGCTGATGCGAATGGGGCAATTGAATTTGAATTTCGGCCCGATGTGACGTGGGGGACGGGCGGCTTTTTTGCGAGCGCGCAAGGTTTGAGCAGCGGGCGCGAATACACCGCATCCTTTTCGATTGGCGGCGGCGGTTATCCGCTTGCGCCGTGCGCGTGCAGCGCCGTTTTGCTCGGCAGCCCCGGCGGCACGGCGGTGAATTACAACGCGCAAGGATACGGTTCGAGTGAAACCGTCGTTGTGTACATGACCGACCCGTCCGCGCAAATTACGCGTTTGCCGAACGCGCAAGCCGACCCGTGGGGCAATCTCGCCTTTCCAATTTACCTCGCGCAAGATTCATTGTACGGGCCCTATTTATTCACCGCGCGCGGTCTCACCACCGGCCGCGAATCGTACAACACACTCACCTTTTGGGGCGGCATCCAAAATCATCGCTCCAGCAATCCTATCAGTTTTGCCACGCCTGTTTTTGAAATTCACGCGGGCGGATTCACGCCGCAAGAAAATGTGGTAATCCGTCTGACCGCACCCAGCGCCGCGTCCCGAACGTTGACGACGCTCCAAGCGGACAAGGATGGCGTCGTCAATTATTCCTCGTTCGTGACGCCCGGCGCGCCGTTTGGAATGTATATCCTGAGCGTGACCGGCGTCACAAGCAGCCAAACGGCGCGCGCATCCTTTCGCTGGGATGGCGTCGTGACGCCGCTGCCCTAATTTGGAATTTCATCCGACGATTATTCGCAAATCGCAAACGCATCGGTTCGCTTTGCGCTTGCGGATTTGCTCGCTCTCGCGCCCACGCGACGCTTATCCTTTCGTTCGAAAATGAGACGCGTAATTCGCTTTGTGCAAACGGTTCCGCCGCAATGGCTTGAACTGTTTCTCGTTTTTGCCGCAGCGTTTAGCTGCCTGCTGTTGACGCTGGTCACCGGTTGGGCGGAGGCAGCGCTGCGCCCGTTGGGTTTGACGCTCTCTCTGCGCGGTGGCTTGTATGTTTTTGTCCTTGCGCTTACCGTCGGCATTGGCATTTATGCGGCGCGGCGTTGGCGCGAAATGGCGGCGCTTAAAGCGCGCTATCGGGCGATTTTTGAAAATGTGCCGGTGGGTATTTTTCAAATCTCGGTGGACGGCCATTTCTTGATGGCGAATCAGTATGTGGCGGAGCTATTTGGTTTTACGTCTGTGCCGGAAATGATGCGCGAGGTCCAAGATTTGGGCCGTCAATTTTATGCGCGTCCTGAAGAGCGTGCGGCGCTGATTGCGGCATTAGAAAAAAACGACGTGGTCACAAATATGGAAACGCAAATGCGCCGCCGCGATGGTTCTTTGCTGTGGACGTTGAGCAATGTGCGGGCGGCGCGCGACGCGGGCGGCGCGCTGGCGTATTTCGAGGGCCATGTCCAAGATATTACCGCGCGCAAAGAATCGGAAAATTTATATCGCACGTTGGTTGACCAGTCGCTGGTCGGCGTCGGCATTATTCAAAGCGGTCACTATGTCTTTGCGAATCGCGCGGCGGCGGAATTGTTTGGTTATACCGTCGCCGAATTGCTTGCTTTGACGAATGAACAGACGGCGGCGTTGATTCATGCGGACGAACGCGCGGATGTGGCGGCGCGGATTCAGGATCGCCTCGTGGGCAAAAAGATTCCCGCTCACTCTATTTTGCACATTGTGCGCCACGACCGCAGCGAGCGCTGGCTCGAAGCGAATGCGAATCGCATCGAATATCGCGGCGCGCCCGCGATTTTAATTTTGCTCGTGGATGTGACGGAACGCAAACGGGCGCAAGATGAAATGCAGTTGACTCTGCTGCAGACGGCGATGCGTCAAGATTTGAACACGGCGCTGGGGCGCGCCGGCGCCGATTTGAATAGAGTCCTGCGCAGCGTGACGCGTATCGTCAGCGGCGCGTTGGGCGACTTGTGCAGCGTGGCGCTCGTGTCGGCGGATGGGGCGTGGGTCGAACCGAAAGCGTACGCGCACATTCAGCGCGAACGCGAAGCGGCGTTTGGCGAATTGCTTGGGCATACGCGGCTGCCGGTGGATCATCCAATTTTGGGCCGCGTGGTGACGGCGGGCGAACCGTTATGGATTCCGCGCTTTACCTCCGAGATAATCGCGAACTTGCCGGTTGTGCCATTGACCGACTATGTGCTTGAATTTGGTTTAGCCAGCTATCTCGTCGTGCCGATTCGCCAGGGTCATGATATTTTGGGCGCGTTAGGCGTGCTGCGTGAACGCGGCGGCGCGCCTTATACCCTTCAAGACCAAATCTTGCTGCAAGAATTTGCGGACCGCAGCGCGCTGGCAATTGCAAACGCGCAATTGGTGGCGCGGCTGCAAGCGGAATTGGAGGCGCGGCGACAGGCGGAAGCGGCTCTGCGGGCGAGTTTGGAGCAAGTCGAGCTCGGGCAAGCCGTTGTTCCCGCCTTGACCACGCCGGACGAATTGCCGCCGCTGCTCGATTCGATTTGCGAACGCGCCGCGCGCCTGCTGCAGACACAAATTGGCGGCATTTATTTGTGCGAGCCGCTGCAACAACGCGTGCGCGTCGTCGCCAATTACAACACCAGCCGCGATTATCGCGGCGTAACGCTCCAGTACGGCGAAGGCGCGGCGGGGCGGGTGGTCGTGACGGGCAAACCGCTGCAACTCACCAATTATCAAACGTGGGAAGGGCGCGCGCAAGCGTATCGCAACAGCGAATTTGGCAGCGTCCTCGCGGCGCCGTTATTTTGGCAGGGCCAAGTGATTGGCGTGATTGCGCTCAATGATGCGGCGGGGCGCGTTTTTACCGACCGCGAAGTGAAATTGTTGGAATTGTTTGCCGACCAAGCCGCGTTGACGGTCACGGCGGCGCATCTGCAAGCGCGCGTCTCTACCGGCCGCGCCGGGCCTTTGCAGCCCGCGCTTGCCGCTTTGGATATGCGCGCTCAAGTGGACGCGCAAACGCAGGAAATTTTCGCCCACGCGCTGCGCGACGCGGCGGCTTTATTGAATCGCGTGATGGATTATGACCAGGCGTTGGATGAGATTTTGGAAATGGTGGCGCGCAGTGTGCCGTACGAGACGGCGTGCGTGTATTTGCGTCAAGGCGCCCAACTCCAAGTTGTGTGCGCGCGCGGTTTTGAAAAATACGGGTTGGACGAATGGATTCAAAATTTTGCCTTGTCCGCAGAGACGCCGAATTTTCTCCGCTTGGCGGAAACAACCAAGCCGCTTTTGATTTCCGACGGCGAATTGTGGGAGGGTTGGGCGGCGGCGCACGCAACGACGCCGCTGCGTTCGCATCTGGTCGCGCCGATTCGTTCGGGTAATCAGATTGTGGGAATGATTGCGTTGGACAGCCAGGCGGCAAACTATTACCATGCCGAAGACGGCGTGCGTTTGGCGGCGTTTGCCGACCTCGCGGCGGCGGCGCTGAACAATGCGGAACTGTTGCGCCAAGCCGAACGGCGCGCGCAGCAATTGTCGTTATTGTACGACGCGGGCTTGACGCTCAATCGCGTATTGAATTCACGGACGCAATTGGAATTTCTATTTCAAATTGCGCGGCGGATGCTGCGCGCCGACCGTATCGCTTTTATGCGCTATGCGCCGCAAGAAAATAATCTCTATTTTGAAATGGGCGTCGGCTTGTCGGCGAATACGCAGACAAGTTTGCGCGCGCGTGTTTTTTCGGTGACGCGCAGCGAAGGTTTGGAGGGCTGGGTGGCGCAGCGGCGCTTACCCGCGTTGGTCCAAGACGTAACGACGGATGCGCGATGGCTGGCGCTGGATGATACGACGGTCAAGGCGGCGCTGGCGGTCCCGATTGAACATGAAAACGAATTGCGCGGCGTGCTTGTAGCTTTGAGCTCTCAGGCGGACGCGTTCAACGCGCAAGACGAACGCATGTTGATTCTCTTGGGCAATCAAGTGACGGCGGCGATGGAGTTGACGCGTCTGTTCGAGGCGCAGACGCACCGGCAGCATGAATTGGAAATTTTGCGCGAAGCGAGTCTCGCGTTTGCGGCGACGTTTGACCGCGCGACGTTGATTTCGCAAATTCTGGATTATGCCCTCCGTCTGGCGCCAGCCATGAACGCGCATTTGTTTTTGTACGACGACAACCGTCTGCTATTCGGCGGCGCTAAATGGTTGGACGAATCGCTTGACAAAAAGTTGTTCGAGCCGCGCGAAGATGGTTTATCGTATGCCGTCGCGCGGGGCGGCGAAATGATTGTGGTGGACCGCGTGGATACGCATCCCTTGTTCGCCGAACGGCGCTGGGGCGGCGCGTTGGTGGGTTTGCCGCTGCGCAGCGGCGACCATGTGCGCGCGGTTTTGAATGTCGCATATCGCCAACCGCATCATTTCGAACCGACGGAACTGCGCGCGCTGCAATTGCTCAGCGACCAGGCGGCGATTGCGCTGGAAAACGCGCGCAACTATGCCGAGACGCAGCGCCAATTGCATGACGCGCAGCTGCTGCATCGCGCGGGCCAAGCGCTGACGCGCGCCATGTCGCTGCAAGAAATGTTGGAACGCTTGGCGGATTTTTTCATGGAAGCGGTCTCGGTCCAAGCGTGCTGTATTTCCATGCTGGACGTGACGCACAATCATCTGGTGGTCATGTTGGACCGCGACCCGATTCTCGCCTCGCGCGAAGCGCCGGGCGTGCGCTATCAGATTAGCGATTTCGCCTATTTACAAGAATTTCTCCAAGAACAACAGACCCTGATTTTGCAGCGCGACGCGCCCGCGTTGACGCCTCAGGTGGCAGCCAACATGGACAATTTTTTCTGGAAGTCGGTCCTGATTTTGCCGCTGCTCGCCGGGCCCGAAGTGATTGGCGTGGTAGAATTGGCGGAACAACGCGCGCGGCGCGATTTTTCGCGGGCTGAAATTCGTTTGACTGAAAGTTTATCGCATCAAGCCGCGGGCGCATTACTGCACGCGCGTTTGTTGGAACAGATGAATCGGCGTGTACAAGAATTGGCGGCGCTGAATCGCATCGCGTATCGCGTCAGCGGCGCCAATTCGCTCGACGCCTTGACCGCCATTATCGAAGAGGAAACGCTGGCGCTCTTGCCGTCGGAAATTTTCTTTATCGCGCTGTACGATGCGGCGCGCAATCGCGCGTTCTTTCAACGGATTTTCGAAGACGGGCAGTATCTTCCGCCGTTTGAATGGGATTTGGAACCGAGCTTGACGCGGCACGTCATTCAAACCAAACGCGTCTTGCGTTTGAACGACCATTTTTCCGAGGCGCCGCCCGAGAACGCGCCGCGCTATTATGGCGAAGGCAAAGAACATCGTTCTTGGCTCGGCGCGCCAATGCGGATGGGCGAACAGGTGGTTGGCGTCATTGCCGTCGAAAATATCCGCCCTTTTGCGTACGGTCCCGCCGAAGAGCAATTGCTGCAAACGATTGCGGATCAGGTGGCGGTCGCCGTCGAACGTGTCCGCGAAACCGCCTAGCGTTTTGCAAGCTCAAGCTGCATAATGAGCGTTTCTGGATGCGCCGCTTTCCAGAGCGCACGCGGCGCGCGTACGAGGCAATTTCAGGTTGTCCGAGCGTTAGCGGTGCGAGAACAAAAATGAAACGAATCTTTATTATCGGAATGATTGTCGCGGCGTTGGCGAGCGCGTGCCGCGCGCCCGAGAAAACGGTCGCGCCGACCTCTACGCCAAGCGCGCCCAGCGCTTTAGAGGTCTTGCTCGCCAATTCGCGTAACGTCGTCGGACCCAATCGGTTCGCGCTGGGGGTGGTGCGCGACGGCAATTCGGTCAAGGACGCTCAAGTGCATCTGCAATTTTTTGACCTCACGTCGGGCCAAGCCGTTGCGACGCAGGAAATGGACGCGCCGTACTATGGCGATAATTTGGGCCAAGCGGGCGTGTATGTGGCGCACGCGGATTTCAAGCAAGCGGGCGCTTGGGGCGTCGAGGTAACGGTCACGCAAGCGGGCTATGCGCCCGAAGCAAAACGTCTCGCGTTCGATGTATTGGCGCAAGACCCGTCGCCCGGCATTGGCGCGCTGTCGCCGCGCACCAAAAATTTAACCTTGTCCGATGTCAGCGGCGACCGCGCAAAAATTTGTTCCGCCCTCGAAGACGACAGTCTTTTGCATCGCGTTAGCATTGCCGAGGCGGTGACGAATGGCAAGCCGACGGTGATTTTATTTGCGACGCCGCGTTTTTGCACCACGCGCACATGCGGCCCCAGTCTCCAAGTCGTTACGAGTTTGGCGCAGAATTATGCCGACCGCGTAAATTTCATTCACGTCGAAGTGTATAAAAATTTTGAAACGTTCGAGGTCGCCGACGCGATGCGCGAATGGAATCTCGAGACCGAGCCGTGGCTCTTTTTTGTGGACCGCGATGGAAAAATTGTCGCCAAGTTTGAAGGCGGCATCACCGCTCAAGAAATCGTCCCCGCGTTTTTGAAATTTATTGGAGCGTAAATGGCGCGACGGCGGCGTGCGAACGGAGAAATTCATCCAATTCCGCGCGCGTCGGCAGAGAGGGTTGCGCGCCGAGTTTTGTCGCCGCCAATGCGCCCGCCGCGCTCGCTTCGCGCAAACTCGTCGTCCAATCTTGATTGCGCGCGAGTCCAGCCGCTAACGCGCCGATGAACGCATCGCCCGCCGCCGTCGTGTCAACGGCTTGGACGGAAAACGGGGGCAGCGCTTGCGCGGGCGCGGCGTCGTCGAGAAACAGCGCGCCTTGAGCGCCCAGCGTAACCAGCACGCGGCGCGCGCCCATTTGCTTAATTACGTTCGCGGCGTTGCGCGCGCTCTCAAAATCTTGTACGAGCATCCCCGTCAATTGCGCCGCTTCGGTTTCGTTGGGAATCGCCAAATCCACGAGTTCCAAAATTTTGCGCGACAAAGATTGCGCGGGCGCGGGATTCAAAATGACAAGACAGTTTTGTTTGCGCGCGCATTGAAACGCGTAATGAACCGTATCGAGCGGAATTTCCAATTGCGCTACCATGACGCGGGCGTTATGAAACGCTGCCGCCGCCGCGTCCACATCCGCGCGGCTGACGCGCGCATTCGCGCCCGGCGCGACAAGAATGGAATTTTGGCCCCGCTCGTCCACCCAAATGGAAGCGACGCCGGTGGCGGCTTCATTGTCCGTAACGAGATATTGCGCGTCCACGCCGACGGCGCTCAAAGTGTGGCGCAGCGTTTTCCCGAAATCGTCCGCGCCGACGCGTCCAATCATTTTGACGGGCGCGCCAAGTTTCGCGGCGGCGACGGCTTGATTCGCGCCTTTGCCGCCCGGCGCGGTTAGAAACGCGCTGCCCAAAACCGTTTCGCCCGGCGCGGGCAAGCGCGGCGTTCGCACAATCAAATCTAGATTGAGACTGCCCAGTACGAGAATGTCCGCCATCCTGCTTTTATCCTGCTTTAGAGGGCGAGCTCTTGCGCGTCGTGCCACGCCCATTGGCCTTGGACCATTGTCGCGGCGACGCGCAAATCGGCGGTGAGTAAAACGAGGTCGGCAAAATAACCCGGCGCAATGTCGCCGCGCTCGTTTTCCAAATGCAATACGCGCGCGGGCGTCGCCGTTATGGTCGCCAACGCGTCAGACAAAGAACAGCGCGTAAAGCGCATCAGATTGACCAGCCCGTCGCGCAGATTCAAAATGCTGCCCGCTAAACGCCCATCCTCCAAGCGCGCCGAAGTTTCATCCACCTGCACCGTAAAATCGCCGAGCAGATATTTGCCGGGCGTCATGCCGAGCGCCGCCATCGCATCCGTGACCACGTTCAAATGCGCCGCCGTTTTTTGGCGCAGCGCCAAATCAACCAACGCGGGATGAACGTGAATGCCATCGGGAATGATGCCGACTGTGACGCGCGCGTCATTCAACAGCGCTCCGGCGAGCCCCGGCGCGCGATGATCCAGCGGCGGCATCGCGTTGAACAGATGCGTGCCGTAGGCGCTGCCCGCATCGAACGCGCGCTGCGCCTCTTCAAATGTCGCCATCGAATGGCCCGCGCTGACGACGACGCCGTTTTCGCACAACGCGCGAATGACCTCGCGCGCGCCGTCCAATTCGGGCGCGAGCGTGACGAGCCGCACGAAATTTTGCGGCGTCCAGGCGCGCACGCTCGACACGTCGGGCAGGCGCATATAGGCGATGTTGTGCGCGCCGCGTTTTTGTGGATTTAAAAAAGGACCTTCGAGATGCAGACCGAACGGCGTCGCGCCGCAAAAATTTTCGGGCGCGCCGTTTTGCAAAACGCTTTGCGCGCGTTGAATTTTTTCAAATGGCGCGGTGATGATGGTCGGCAAAAACGCGACGACGCCGTGGCGCGGCAATTCCTGCGCCACTTGCCAAATCGTTTCGGGCTGCGCGGTAAAATCGTGGCCGAATCCGCCGTTGAATTGTAAATCAATAAAGCCGGGGACAAGGATAAATTTTGAAACGTCGAGCGCGCGGGCGTGCGCGGGTGGCGCCATTGCGGCGGCGGCGCCGACGGCGGCAATGCGCGCATTTTCGACGACGAGCGCGGCGTTTGCAATGTCCGCGTGCGCGGTCACGAGGCGCGCGCCGGATAAATACCAGGTGGTGTGCATGGCGCTATCGTGCCACAGCCGCTAACGCTTGTCAAACAGAATTTAGCTGGCGCGGCGCGATTTTATTGCACTTCGTCCGCGCCGCTTTCGATGCCCGCGCCTTGGATGCGCGTTTGCCCGTCAATATCCGTCGCGCCGGCTTGGTTCGTGTTTTCGCCCCGGTCTATCGCGGGCGAATTGTTTTGCAAATGCAAATCGGGCGCGGCGAGATTTTGAAACGCCGGGTCAATGCCATACGTCGAAGCGGCGTCGTTGCCCGTCGCGGCTTGATACGCCGCAAAGGAATGATACATTTTTTTCTGCCACTGCCACTGCCCCGCGCCGTTTGTAAAATACCAATTGTGATTGACGACATTCGCCGTCATTTTTTTGCTCCAACTGCCGATAAATAAATTTTGCGCGCCCGCGTACAAGATATTGTTGCGAATCACGTTATAGCGCGTGTCGTACTGCAAATACACTTCGCCGTTGCCTTGCGCGCGCGTATCATTGTCGTACAGCGTATTGTTGAGAATTTCGCAGTGTTCGGCGCGCCCGCGGCGGCGGTCGTATCCGCCAATGAGAATGCCGCCTTCGCTATTTTGATAAATGAAATTGTTGCGGAGCGTGATATAACTTGTCGCCTTGCCGCGATGTTCGCTCGCCAATTCGACGCCGATGTTGCAATGATGCGCGATGTTGCGTTCGATGACGATGCGCGTCCCGCCGTCCACATAAAAACAATCGGCGCTGCGCTCGCCCTGATAGGCGGGGTTGGCGAACGAATCAATGTTGTACGCCAGATTGTCCGCAATCACGCCGTCGCGCGCTTGGTCGTATGCTTCATCCGGCGCGACGCCTTCAAAACCAATCGCGTCAATGCCGATATTGTTGCTGTCGCGCACGATATTGTTTGTGATTGCAAAGTGTTCGACATTGCCGTTGACGACCAACGCTTCGGACGAACCGAGTTTCAGCGCGTACAATTCGTTGCCGTCAATGACGAGTTGTCGAATGGAATCCGGCGCGCGCGTGCCGTACGCCGCAATGCCATGCGCGTCGCCGCCCTCCACGCCGCGATAATTTGTTTTAATATCGTGGATGCGATTGCGGCGAATTTCGATCGCCGTGCCTGCGCCCCAAATCAAAATGCCGATGGGTACGCGATTCACGCGGCGCGTTTTGAAATTGCGAATTTCAAATCCTTCCACGCGGATATAACTCGCGTCCTGAATCCGCACGAGCGGGTCCCAGCCGCTTTTCACGCGTATGCCTGTTCCGTCAATGACGGGCGTTTCATTCGTGTACGCCGCAAAAGTGATAAAGTTGCCGTTTGCGCCGGAACGGGTAATTCGCACGCGTTCGTGATAGATTCCGCCGCGCACGTACACCGTATCGCCCGGCGCGAGCGTATCCGCCGCGTGTTGGATGGTGCGCCACGGCGCCGCGAGCGTGCCGGGATTCGTGTCCGCGCCGTCGGCGGCGACATAAAACGCGTTCGCGTGCGGCGCGGCGCGCGCGACGCTGCACGCGCCAATCAAACCCAAGATGACGCCGACAAATGCGGCGGCGCGTAAAAATAATTTCATGGACGATGCGGCTGGTTCAGAATGACTGCGCGCGCCAGAGGCGCGTAATTTCTGCATTGGTCGGTACATTTTCGAGAAAAGATTGACGCAGCGCCGCGTCTGAAATTTTTGCGGCGCGCGCTTGCAATTGCGCGTACGCTTCGTCCAATAGCGCGGACGCGTTGGCGTCGTGGCTTGCGCGCGCGACTTGATAGCAAGCCAGCAGCGCGGCAAGCGCCGACGGAGCGCCTTGACGATTCGGGTGCGCGTGGAGAAATTCAAAAATCGCCGCACATTCGTTTTCCGCGCGCGTGAAATCATTTTGCCGCCGCGCGATTTCAGCCAAACAGGCGTGCGTTTGCAAGCGATAAGGCGATGCTTCGAGCGTCTGCCAGATAGCTAACGCTTGCGTACAAGATTCTTGCGCGGCGTCGGGTTTGTCCAACGCGAGCTGCGTTTGCGCCAACAGATTATACGCAAAGCCGGTCAAGGCGCGGTGATGTATGGCGCGCGCGCGCGCGACGCATTCGACGGCGGATGCTTGCGCGCGCGCAAACGCTTGACGGTCCAATTGAATGGCGGCATGATTGACCATCGCGCCGACTTGGTAAAGCCAATCCTCCAATTCATTGGCGCGGCGCTGCGCGTCGGCGGTGTGCGCTTCCGCGTTGGCATATTGTCCGAGCAAGCGATAGGTTTCGCCCAGATTGAGCTCGATTCGACACACGCCGCGCCGGTCATCAATGGCGTTCGCAATGGCGCGCGCTTGCAAGCCCAATTCGAGCGCGCGGTCGTACGCGCCCTGTTCGAGCTGCGCTTGCGCGATATTGGAGAGGACGAGTCCCTCGCCCTGCCGGTCGCCGATGGCGCGGACAATATCCAAACTTGTCGCATAGTGTGCGAGGCCCAAGTCAAAATCGCCGCGCTCGGTTGCGATTAACCCCAATGTCGTGAGCGCCGACCATTCGCGGCGTTTGTCTTGGCGCGCGCGGGCGTACTCCAAGAGCTGTTCGTAATTTGTTTGCGCCGCGTCACATTCGCTTAGCTCGTTCAAGACTTGGGCCAAGAAACCGCGCGCGCGCGCTTGTTCCGCGTCGTCGGCGCGCGCGTTGGCGTGAGCCAACGCGCGCGCCATAATGGGTCGCGCGGCGGCGGCGGCGCCTTGCTGCCATAATATTACGCCTTCGAGCAAGAGAACTTCGATTTCCAGATGCGCGCGCGCGTCCGTGCCGAGCGCGCGCTGCGTCAAGCCCTCTTGGACGCGGCGCATTAGCGCGCGCGCCGTTTCGTGTTCGGCAAGCCGTTCCGCCAGCCACCCCTGTTCCAATAGGACGCTCAGATATTTGAACGGGTCGTCGAGCGCTTGCGCGAGGCGTTCCAACGCGTCAAGGTCGGCGCGCTGCGCGTCGCGCGCGCCTTGCACTTCAAATACGCGCGCGCGCGCATCCAAGAGCTTGAAACGCTCGTCGCGCTGCGCGTCGGTCGTCAGCGCCAACGCGCGCGTCAAGTAATTCACCGCTTCCGTGTTGGCAAAACGCGCCGCCGCGGCTTGGCCCGCGCGCGTCAGGTATTCGAGTCGTTTCGCCTTGTTCTCGCTGCGGTCGTAATGATATGCCAGCAAATCGAGCGTGCGTTCGGGTTCGTTATGGCGTTCCAGAAATTGCGCGTACGCTTCATGGAGTTGGGCGCGCGTAGCAAAGGTTAACGCCTCGTAAGCGACTTGGTGTGTCACGACGTGTTTGAAAACATACGTGAGGTCGGGGTCGGGGCGGTCCAGCGCAATGAGATCGGAGCGCAGCGTCAAGGTCAAATCGGCGCGTGTCTGTTCGGGCGAACCGAGCGCGGGGAAATAGCCGCATAGATGCGCGAAACTGAACCAGCGTCCGATGACGCTGGCGACTTTTAACGCGAGACGCTGCGCTTGGCTCAAGCGTTCGAGACGGGTCAACACGAGACGGTGCAGCGTATTGGGCAGTTCGAATGCGCTCGCCTGCTGCGGATTGCGGAAATCCAAATCGCGGTCGTGAATGTAATCCAACAATTGTTCGATATAAAACGGATTGCCTTGCGCTTGGGCGTTAACGCGTTCAATCAACGCGGGCGGCGTCGCTTGGCCGCTTTCGGGCGCGTGCTGCGCCAATTTTGCGCGAATCAAATCCGCGCCCTGCGCGTCGGTCAATTCATGGAGTGTGAGACGCGTAAAAAAAGCGAGCGCATCGAGGTGGGGCAAAAAACTTGTGTCTGTTTCGGAGGGACGATAATTTAGCAATATCACAATTGGCAATTTTTCAATCCCCGCCGCCAGCTCTTGGAGCAATTCGAGCGAAGCGGGGTCAATCCAATGAATATCTTCCAGCACAAATAAAAGCGCCTGCCCCTGCGCGCGCGCTTCGTCCGCCGCAGCCGAAAAGCAATCGCGCAACAAAGCGTGCAAAACTGTTTTTCGAAATTCTGGTTCGAGCGCGCGCGTAAAATCATTTTCGGGAATCGGCAGATCCACCAGCGCGCTCAACAAGGGCAGCGCCTCGAAACGACGCGGCGCCAGCGCGGCGATTTCATTTTCCAACGCGCGAATCTGACGGCGCGTAGGCAAATTCGTGTCTATGCCAAAAAACGCGCGCAGAATCGGACCCCAGACCAGATAAGGAATGTTGACGCCGAACGATTGACATTCGCCGCCGTAACTCGTTTCGCGCCGCCGTCGCATGAGCCGAATGATTTCGGCGGTCATGCGCGATTTACCAACTCCGGCGGGCGCGCTGAGCGCAATGATTTGGCCCTGGCCGCGCCGCGCCAATTCGATTTTGGTTAGAATCAACGCGAGTTCCGCCTCGCGCCCAATCATCGGCAAGGTATAGTACGCTTCTTGCAATTGCTTGACGCGCGTCTCGCGCACGCCGACGACAAGAAACGGCGGCAGCGGCTCTGCCTTGCCTTTCAAATGAATAGGCGGCAGCGGCTCTAAATCGAATTCATTGGCGACATTTTTTTGAATATGTCCGCTGACCAACAGCGTCCCGGGTTTCGCTTCGGTCATGAGCCGCGCGGCGAGATTTACCTCATCGCCTTGCGCGCCATAGATGCGGCGCGTGCGGCTGCCGTACGCGCCGACGCGCATGACGCCTTGACTGATGCCCACTTGTAGCGGTTCCAAAAAACCGAGTTCGACGCATAACGGCAAGAGTTCGCGCGCTGCAAACACCGCGCGGCGCGCGTCATCTTCATGAATCTGCGGCGCGCCGAACGCGGCATAAAAATAGCTGCCCTTGTCGCCGATGGTGAGCTCCAAGAGCGCGCCGCCATAGCGGTCGAGAATTTGCTGCACGCGTGAAATAAACAGATTTAATTTTTCGCCCGCCGTTTCATCCGTTTCAAAATCAATGCCTTGAAAGCGCCCAAAGAGCGCGACGACGGGCCGCAGTTCGGTCAAAAAGATTTCGCCTTTGGCAGCCAAGCGTTTGTACACCGCGTCGAAAAGCCACGGTTTGACTTGCGAGTCGGCAAGCGGCGGAAAAGCGGCGGGGGGCGATGGGGGAACGCGCGCAAGCAGCGCGCGCGCGATGGCGAAACGCGCGCCTGTGTCCGTCGCATTGCGCCATGCCTGAATTTCAATTTGCGCGCCGAGCGCTTGGACGGTTGGCTCATCCAGCGCGATTTCGCCGCGCTGCGTGAGATGTTCGGCGATGCCGCTGCGCGTGACCGGGGCGCCCGCGATAACGTCCAGGACGCGAAGGTTGGGGTCGCCGACGACAAAACGGCGGACCGAGCCATAGGCGATGGCGATCTTGATGGCGATTGGAACCGTGAGATTGTCCGGTAACGGCACGGCTGAAAATTGCTGCATCGCGCGCTGCAAGGCAAACGCGCACGCCGTGGCGCGCCGCGCCGCGCGCGGTTCTCCCGCGGAATTTTCCGCAAACCAACACAAAGCCGCATCGCCCGCGAAACTGATGACGCTGCCGTCGAAATTTTCGATTTCGACAATCAGCGCGTCGTACACGGCGTTAAGTTGACGCGTCAATTCTTCGGCGCCGCGCCGCGCGCCCAAGCTGCGCGTGAACGCTTCCGTCAACGGCGTAAAACCGGAAATGTCCGCAAACAAGACCGCGCCGTCGGCGCGGTCCGGGAGCGATTCGTTGCGCGCCAGCGCGCGGCGGCGGTCTTGGGCAAGATAGGGCGGCAGCGCGCTCATGTCTATGGCCAGGGTCCCCCGCCAAAGCTGGGAAAATCAAAATCATTGGTTGCGCCGCCGCCGTCGGGCGTCAGCGCGCGCGGCTTGTCCACTTCATAGACGCCGCCGCTGCCGATGAGATAGACGCGATTTTGGGCGCCTACCGTCAGCGTGTAGGTATCGCCGGCGGTGACGCTCCATTTTTCGCCCGCGCGCGCAATCTGCCGCGCGCTTTCGCCCGCCGCAAGTTTGCCGGCGAGTAACGTGTTGCCCTCTGACGTATTGAAATAGATGAACGCGTCTTGACGGCTCACGTTCACGAACACGAGAATTGTGTGGCTCATAGCTGCCTCCTTGAGGCGACAAATTTGGCGCAATGAAATTCGCCGCCCTTTCGTGTGAATGTGACGGCGGCGCGCGTCACGTTTGTTTGGCTCCAAGCGCCGCGCGCAATTTGATAACTTGGGCTGTGAGTTCGGCGATTTGTCGTTCCAAATTTGCAATCGTCGTTTCCAATTCTGCAACGCTCATTACAGATTCGGTTGTCGCTGTTGTTTGGACTTGATCCGCGTTCGACATTTCTGTACGCAGCGCAATAGATTCCATTTGCGGCGCCGCGGCGACGCCGGGTTTGGACTGCAAACGCACGGCGGGGTCGCCGATAACGGCGTAACCGCGCGCGTCATTGTGCGCCGTCCACAAGGTCGCAAACGCATTGACGTCCACTTTCAAGTATGGCTTTTTTAAATTTTCCAAATCGCCCGCGAGCGCCGCCGCGAGTTCGGCATAGCGTTCGTTAAAATATTCCATCGCCGCGCCGACGGGATAGCCCTCGAACAATCGCGTCAACATGCTTTCAAATGTGCCGAGCTGCGAAACGTTTTGCTGCCATAAAAAGGACGAACCCCACGCGCGATCCACATGTCCAATTACCGCGAGCGCGCCGCCTTTGGGGTGCGCCAACAATTGCTGCGGCAAGCGCGCGACGAATGACGCGGGCGCGATTGGAATCGCTTCCAGATTGCCTCTGACGCCTTGCCGTAAATGCGCGAATTCGTCATAACGCGGCGTGCCGGCGCCGAAACAGGCAAAGTGAAAAGAAATCAAACCGTGCAGGCGCGCGTCGCCCGGCACATCGTCCATCGCATAATACATGGTTTGCGGCACGGGTTGATTCTGCATCGCCACGGGCCCGCCCCATTCTTGCGTGACGAGCGCGCCTTGATGTTTCATTTGACGCGGTTCGCCCAAATCAAAACCCGCGCCGTGCGAGGCGGTGAATAAAAACGCGGGGGCGTCGTCGCGTAAAGTTTCTTCCAAGCGACTTTTGGTGGCGCGTTCGGCGAGAAAGGAATCGAATGTCCAATCCGGCGCTTGGGCGCGCAGCGTATCGGCAAGCGGCGCGGTGAGATTGTGCGCGCTGGCTTGCGTGCTGGCATCGTCGGGATTGACGGGCCCGAACAAAACCGCGCGTTTGCCGCGCGTGACGAACCCTTTTTCCGCGCGCACGACGCTCTGCGCGTACTGCGCGTATTCTTTGACGGTATCAAAATAAATGCGTCCGACGGCGTACGCGACGTCGAGTTGATATTGAAAGGGGTACGGAATTTTTTCGGGGTCGCCGACGAGAAGCAAATAGTACGGAATTTTATCCGGGTCTACCGCGCCGACGCCCGCGCCATGCCGCGCGATAAAATCATTTTTGCTTTCGTGCGGACGATACCCGTCGTCGCCCCAATACTCGCGATAGCGTTCCTTGATTTGATTCGCTTGCGTTTGGCGATAGTCCAATAATTCGCGCAGCGCGTCGCGCACCGCCGGTTTTTCATCGCGCGCGAAAATGACGCCCCAGCCCGCTTGTTCGATTTTGGTCGGGTCCACGCCCGCTTTGACGCCGAGATGCGATTTTTTTTGTTCGAGGCGCCATTTCGCCTCGGCGAGTTTTTCCGCGCTGATGGCATCGCCGCGCGCGATTTGAGCCAGCGCGGGCGCGGGCATCGGCGGCGTGAGATATCCGCCGCGACTCGCATTGACGCCGTTGAAATACAGCAAGGGCTCGCTCATGGACAAATTTGAAATTCCAATGTCAACGGGGCGCCGTCGGGCTGCGTGAGCGGATGACGACCGCCGTTTTCATCTTGCCAAATCGGCTGCGCGACAAACGTTTCGCAGACGCTGGCGACGCGGATGGTCCAAGGTTTGGTATCTTGGGTGGACGCGCCATCGAGAATCGTTTTACTCGAACCTTCTGGGTCGCCGATGGTATTGTTTTGTCCCTTGGGAAAAATCAAAACGCGCCAGCGCGGATAATTGACGTTCGCGCCGACGGTGTTCAAAAAGGCGACGGTAAAGAAAAATTCGGCGGGTTTGTTTTTGGGCTGCGGCGGATTGATTTTCAAATCCGTCACATACACCCCCGGCGCGCGCGCGGATGTTGGCGGCGGCGCAGGCGCAGTTGTCGGCGCAATAGTTGGCGCATTTGTCGGCGCGGTTGTTGGCGCGATGGTCGGCGGCAGCGTTGCGGTGAAAGTAGGCGCGACGGTGGGAATTTCGGTGGGCGGTTGGGTCGGCGCCAGAGTCGGCGCGATGCGGTCGGTGCGCGTATTCACGACTGGAATTTCGGTGCGGAACGCGGGCGCGGCGGCGGAAGGCGCGACAGTGGCTTGGGGCGGCGCGGTGGGATTGGCGGGCGCGCTGCACGCGCTGGCGCAAAGGATTAGGGTCAATAGGACGCCGAGTTGTTTCATGAATGTAAATTCGCAAGAGCGCATCAAAAATTTTTTCGACGCGGTTGAATGTCGTGCGGCGGAGCTTGGTTTTCAGACGCAAAATTTTTTCCGATGCAAACTCAGGGCGGACAAATTTGAAAATCAAGCGTCGCCGGTTGTCCGTCCGTAAAGCTAAACGGCGTTTGACGGCCCTCGCCATCTTCGTAAACCGGTTTCGCCGTGTAGGCGGTGCATTGTCCGACGCCCACTTTCCACGTTTCGGTCAACAAGGTAGCGTCGCCAACCGGAATCGTTTTATCAACGCCTTTGGGCGCGCCGATAGAATTTTTTGCGCCGGGTTCATAAAACGGCACGCGCCAATTGGCATACGTGACCGGCGCGCCAGTGGTATTGAGAAATGTGACTTGGAATTGAAAATTGGGCGCGTCCAGCGGTTGATAGGCAAGGCGCAAAATATAAACGCCGGGCGCGAGATTTGGCGTAGGCGTCACGGGCGGCGCCGTCGCCACTAGCGGCAGGGTGGGACTCGGTTGTGGCGCCTCGCCGGTTGCCGTCGCGGTTGCGGTTGGCGCATTGGGCAAGGGCGTTGGTTGCGCGGTCGCGGGCGGAAGGGTGGCTGGCGCAAGCGTCGGCGGCGCGCTTTCGGTTGGCGCGGCGGCGACGCGCGTGATGGGCGCGAGCGTTGGCAAGGCATGGGCGTTTTGCGTGACGCCGCCGCCCGGACAGTAATTCGGGTCGCCTACGTTGAGCGCCCATTCGTCGCACGACAGCGCGCGCGTTACGCGTAAACGCGCGAGTTCCAGAACTTGATGTATTGCAAGCGGCACGATGCGAACCGTTTTGTCGGAGCTTGCGGTCAAGACAAAGCGGTCGTCAGGACTCAATGCGACCGTTTGCACTTTGTCGGTGTGACCGCGCAAGATGCTGAGCGTTTGCAGCGTATTTGTATCCCACACGCGCACGGTCTGGTCCGCGCTGCTGGTGACGATATTTTTGCCGTCGTGCGTGAACGCCGCGCTTGTCACCGCGCCGAGATGTCCTCTTAATTCTTTGAACGGACAGGGACTGTTTGGCGCGCAATGGATAATATCCCAAATCCGCGCGGTGCGGTCATCGCTCGCCGTGACGACCAGCGTCCCGTCGGCATTAAAGGCGGCGCTATTCACTGCGCCCGTGTGGCCGCTCAAGCGCAATGTGGGCGCGCCGGTCGCCACATCCCAGAGAATGGCGTTGCGGTCATTGTCCGCCGTGACGATGAGCGTTCCATCGCGATTGAATGACGCATGATTCAACGCGCTGTCGGCCCCCGTAAATATTTTGACCAACGCGCCGGTGGTCGCGTCCCACAACCGCGCGGTTTTGTCTTCGCTCGCGGTCAAAACAAATTTTTCGTCGGGACTAAACGCGATGCTCCGCACAATGCCTTCGTGACCCTCAAGTTCGATAAAGGCGCAAGTGGGCGCGCAATGTTTCAAATCCCAAATGCGCGCGGTGTCGTCAAAGCTGGCGGTGGCGGCGCGCGAGCCGTCGTGATTTAACGCGCCGTCGCTAACCCAACCGTTGTGTCCCACGAGTTTGACAAGCAAGGTATTGGTCGCCACATCCCACACGCGCGCGCTGCTGTCTGCGCCGACGGAAATGACGCGCGCGCCGTCGCCGCTGTACGCGGCGCCCAAAACTTTGTTCAAGGCGCCGCGCAACACGCGCAGCGCGTCATTATCGGAAATATCCCAGAGCCGCGCGGTAGTGTCCGCGCTGCCGGTCAGCAATAAATGACTGTCGGGCGTAAACGCGACGCTCCACACGGAATTGTCGTGGCCGCGCAAAATTGCAATCTCTTGGCCCGTGGCGGCATCCCAAAGGCGCGCCGTCCCGTCACGGCTGCCCGTCGCAATATATTTGCCGTCGGGACTGTAGGCGACGCTCAACACGGAATCGCTGTGGCCGCTCAATTGATTTTCGATGCTGTTGGTAGCGAGATTGATTTTGTATGCGTTCTGGTCGTCGCTCGCAACCACAATGGCTTTGCTGTCGGGACTGAACGCGACGCTCCATAAGGTGGCTTGCGTTTCAAATGGTTGAAATGTACATTTGTCGTCGGCGCATTGGGTAATATCGGTCACTTGCGCGGTTCGGTCCGAACTCACGGTCGCAAAAAATCTGCCGTCCGGACTAAAGGCGATGCCGTTGATGTCTTGCGCGTGCGAACCCAAGTCGCCCAAAAAATTTCCGCTGGCGGTTTCCCAAAGTTTTGCCGTGCCGTCTTGGCTGACGGTGGCGAACGCTTTGCCGTCGGGAGTGAACGCGCCATTCCACACCGCCGCCGTATGCCCCGTTATTTCGCGCGCGGGACAGGTCTCGCCGCTGCAGCGAGTCAAATCCCACAACCGCGCGGTATTGTCCGCGCTGGTCGTCAACAAAGTTTTGCCGTCAGGACTGAACACGACGCCCCACACCGGCGCGGTGTGACCCTTGAGAACGCGCGTTGGTTTGCCGTTTGTCGCATCCCAAAGAATCGCCGAGCCGTCGCCCGAAGCTGTGGCAAAAAATTTTCCGTCGGGACTCACCGCCACGGCATCCACGCTGTCGGTGTGGCCGCGCAAGGTCCCGCGCACACGCGATTCCGTGACCGCCTGACGCAAAATGTCGTCGGTCTGCGTCGTCTGCGTAATGCTGTACGCCTGCATCGCCAACAGCAAACTCGTTTCTGGGTCCACGTTCAATTGCGACAGCGCCGCGCCCGTCATTTTGGAAACGCGCTCTTGCTGCTGCGCCTGCAAGCGCGCGGCATTGGCTTCATCGCCTTTGGCAAGCGCTTCGGCGCGCGCCTGGTCGGTTTCTTGCAGCGAGTTGCCCAACTGCGCGAGCGAAATCAACGCGACGACAATGCCGAGAATCGCAATCACGCTCAACGCCGTCGCGCCGAACGCGAGATTGCGAATGCGGCGCTGCGTGCGGCGCTCTTTTTTGAGACGAAAATCTTCTTGGTCGCTCTCTTTGAAAAAAGCTTGTTCGACGGGCGTCAAAGTTTGCGCGTGCTGCTGCGCCCACAGGTACCCTTCGTCCCACGCCTTGCCGCGCAGTAATAGACCGTCAGGGCGGCCCTGCCGTTCCCACAAATCCGCTTGCTGTTGGAACGCGCTCAGATTTTTTTCAAACCAGACGCGGTTGTTGTCGCGAAGCGGTTCAATCAAGCGGTCGTGCGCGAGCTCGAACCAAGTCGCGCCGCGCCGTTCATCCGCGCGCACGAGATGCGCGTCCTCCAACAGTCGAATCGTCCGATTTGCCAAGCCGCGACTGCGTTCGGGTTCCATCAACACCTGGCCGCGCACGCCGGCATCGGTAATGAGCTGACGGTCGAACCATTCGCGGATGGCGCGTTCCGTTTCGCCGGTGGCGACGGACGCGGCGGCGACGCGCATTTCGTAATAGCTCGCCAGCGCGCTGTTGACATCGCCGACTTGGACGACATCGGTCTCGGCGATGGCGCGTTGGTCGGCGGACAAATTATTCCACAAGCGCAAGCACACCACTTGGAGCTGCACGGGTTCGACGTACAAACCGAGTTGCGTTTCCATAGCGCCGTCGGGGCGTTGAATGTGCACCTGACGCAAATCGTCAATCAATTTGTTGGCGGCGGCATGGGTGAAATCCACGCCCGCGTCGCGGGCGGGTTTTTGGATCGCGTCGCGCGCCGCGTCCGTGCCGAGCAAGTCGAGACGATAGCGCGTGGAAAAACGTGTGGGCAGCGGACGAATGAACGGGTCGAGGCCCGCGATGTAGTCTTCGCGCATTGAAAAGAGCGCCCACCGCGAACGGTCGCGCAGCGCGGCGCCGATTTGTTCAAAGAACGCGTACTTGGCGTCGCGTTCCATCGGCGCGGTCGTGAGGATTTCTTCAAATTGGTCAAAGAGCAAAACGGGATTTTTGTCTTGCAAATCGGCGCGCTGTTTGAAATAAGCGTCGAATGACATTTGCGCCAATTGCGCGAGCGGCAAACGTTTTTCGCGCGGCTGGCCCTCTTCGAGCGAAAGCAACGTCGAAAGAACATAGCGATTGCATTGCGCGAGCGTTTCGTTCTTGTCCGTCGTCGGCGGTTCGCTATTGACGCGCATCGGCGGCAAGACGATAAATTCTTCTTGGCGCAATTGCGGCAAGAGCGCGGCTTGAATGAGCGACGTTTTGCCCGCGCCGGACGGCGAATACAACAAAACGATGCGCTCGGCAATCAAGAGATTGAGCAGCTCGCGCGTTTCGCGTTCGCGGCCGTACATTTTTTCGCCGGTCCGGTACGGTCGCGGCCCGACGTAGGGATTGGGGCGGGGGTTGGACATTATTGATTGCCCCCCTGTTTCTCTAAATCTTTAATAAAATCCTCCGCGCTGCCCCAATAAATGCTAATGTCGGCGTTGCCGAAATAATTTTCCAGATATTTGCGCGCGCGTTCGGGTTCGATGAGCCGCCCTTCGGCGGGGTCAATTTGCGCCGCAATGTGCGGCAGATTTTTACGGCGGTTGCCGCCCTCTTGCGACATGATGCTGCGATACAAGACGCGGAAATTCCAATCGTCCAATTGAAAACCGAGAAACAGTAACGCCGAATCGGTCAACATGCGTTTCACTTCGTGATGAATCAAATCTTTGTTGGACGTGACGCCGATGAGATAATCAAAATAATCGTCTTCGGTGATGACCTGCGAATCGGGGTCGCTGTATTGTCCGAACAGGCAATAGACGAGCGGATGTTTTTCGTCCGGCACAAAAGAGTTCGCCGTTTGCGCGAGCGCTTGGGTCGTAATGTTGTCGTTCCACTGACACAATTCTACCTGCGGCTCTTTGCCCGCCGCTTGCAGCGCGTCAATGATCAAGCTGTCGGGGTTCGTCGTGATGTACACCGGAAAGGGCAAATGCGCCAACACCGCGTACGGGTCGTGCGCGTTTTGACGCGTCAGCGCGCCGACGGCATGAATCAGCTCGGTCAAGGGCGCGTTTTGCAATGTGGGCGCGAGCTGCAAACCAAAGCGGCGTTCCAATTCTTGTTTCAGCGCCTGTTCCAATTCGTCATGCACCAAAAAGCGCGCTTGGTCAACGGCGATATATTGCGCGACTTCGGGCAAATCTTCGGCGGCATAGGGCGCGAGGGGAAAGCTGTATTTTTTTGCCCAACGCGCGGCGAGCGCGCTGCGCGAACCGAACACGCTCTCCGAAAGGCCGGGTCCCAAAATCGGCGTACAGCGGCCCTTGCGAATGGCAGCCATCAGCGCGGGCCATTTTTGAAACGCGGCTTTGTCGCCGCCGAAACCGGGGACGTACCAAATTCTGCCGTTCTTGAGCCGCAAAAATAAAACGGGCATCCACGCGTCCGCGTTGTCGCGCACCGCCGCGCGCGCCGCCGCCATCGCGCGGTCAATTTGTCCGTCGCGGTTCAGCTCTCGGAAAAAGACGGGCATGAATTGCGCGACCGTTTGCATCGTGATGTTGCCTTGCATCGCAATCACCGCCGGCACGCCCGCGGCCGCGAGGCGGGGGCCCAGTGACGCGAGCGCGCGGTCGTTATCGGTTGCGGCAGCCATGTTGGCGCTTTGGCACGCGGCGAGAACGACGAGCCGCGGCGGGTCTTGCAATTCGTTCAGGCGCGTGACGAGCGCCGACGCGGCGACATCATGCAACTTGCCGGTATCGTCTTGCAAAAAAAGGACCGATTCCGCGGCGCCCGCCGCGCCGTGCGCGACGAGATACAAAATGTCAATGTCGTCGCGCAATTTTTCGACGAGCCGGTTGAGCGTCGCAAATTCATGCGGCGCCAGCGTCGTGACCGTGAGATTGCCCAACGCTTTTTTTGCGCGTTCCAATTCGCCCGCCGCATCAATCGGCGCAAAACCATCCAAATCGCCAAGATTGGTCGGATTGGAAATAAAGACGAGCGCGCGCAAATCTTTTTGCGGTTTGATTTTGACGGGCCGAAAATCTTGCGCGGCGAGATAGCGCGTAAATAAAATGCGTTCGGAAGTGACGAGCGAAGAATTGTCGGAGGGGTCGCGCAGCGTTTCCCAATGCAGCTCGTGCAGCTCGGTTGCCGTCGGGTCAATGCTGAGCCGCAAACGCAAATCCAGATTTTGCGCTTGCGCGCTCGCGCGCGCTTGCGCGAACATGGTTTTGATTTGGGCGTCGCCGAATAAACTTGCGCCCAACGCTTTGCCGTACGCGTCCGGCTGTAATTCCAATGCGCGCAGCGCGACGCGATCCACGCGCGCGGTCGCGGGCGCGTCGAGACGCGTATCGGCTTCGCTGCCCGGTTGGCTGTAACGCAATTCGACGCGGTAGCTCTCTTTGTCCCACCGCGTCAAGATCAATTCCAAATCGGCGTAATCGCTCATGCGCCCTCTTTTGTCACGGGATAGCGTAAAGTGAGGATGTTATTATATTACATATATTTGTCTTGGGATACGCGTTTTTTTTGGCTTGGCGGCGTCAACTTGTTTTACTTGCCTATCGCGTTTATCATCGTGTCACGTTTTGCGCCCTCGGGTTGCGAACGCGTCAAACCGCGGCGCGCGAAAATACGCCTATCCGTTTGCCAGAGGTCTCACGCTATGGTATCCATTACTTTGTTACAACGCTATCCGTTTTTTGCGCCGTTCACGACGGACGAATTGGAACGCCTCGCCGCGCTGGCGCGTGATATGTCCGTGTTGGAAAATACGGTCATTTTTCAAGCACAGGACGCGGCGCGCGCGCTCTATTTTTTGATTGACGGCGAAGTGGATTTGTACACCACCGTCAGCGCGACGAATCCGACGCCCTTGTTTGCGGGCGAAATCAATTCGGGCGACCCGTTCGGCGTTTCGGCATTGTTGGCGCCGTATGTCTATCGCACCGGCGCGCGCGCGCTGGTGGTGAGCCGTTTTTTGGAACTGGACGCGGAGGCGCTGCGCGCGTTGATGGAACAGGATTGCGCGCTGAGCGCGAAACTATTGCGTCAAACGATGCGCGCGACGTTAGAGCGCGTTGAAACGCTGCGCTTGCATATTGCGGCATTGTCCAAACATCGCGGCGCGGATGACGAGTGAGAAAAAAAGAGCGGCGCCGCGCCGCTCTTTTTTTTACCGTTCGCCGCGCTCGCTGTAATGAACGGCGGAAGCGCGACGCAAACGCTCCGCCGCCTGTTCCGCCGTCAAGTCGCGCTGCGCCTCGGCGAGCATTTCATAACCGACGATAAATTTACGCACCGTCGCCGAACGCAATAACGGCGGATAATAATGCGCGTGCAATTGCCAATGCGAATCTTCCGCTGCGGCAAAGGGCGCGCCATGCCAACCCATCGAGTACGGAAAAGCCGTTTCAAATAAATTGTCATAGCGCGTCAACAATTGTTTGAGCATGTCCGCTAACGCCGCGCGTTCATCGGCGCGCAAATCTGGCAAACGTCGGACGCGCCGTTTGGGCAAGAGCAGGGTCTCAAAGGGCCACACCGCCCAAAACGGCACGACGACCAGCCAGGCGTCATTTTCCAAAACCACGCGTTCGCCGCGCGCCATTTCCAATTGCGCGTATTCGACCAATAACGGCGCGCCGTATTTTTCCGCGTACGCGCGTTGGCGCATGTCTTCGCGCGCGGGTTCATTCGGCAGCGCGTTGCCCGCCCACACCTGACCGTGCGGATGCGGATTCGACGCGCCCATTGCCGCGCCGCGATTTTCAAACGCTTGGACCCAGCGATAGCGCGCGCCCAATTCCTCAAGTTGCTTTGCCCACAGTTCTACGACGGGCTGAATTTTTTCAACCGGCAAGCGCGCGAGATGCAAATCGTGACGCGGCGAAAAACAGAGGACGCGCGACGTGCCGCGTTCGCCCTGCGCTTGCAGCAGCGGATGGGGCGCAAAATCTGTCGCGGGCGTATCGGGCAAGAGCGCGGCAAAATCGTTTGTGAATACGAACGTGCGCTCGTACTGCGGATTTCGCACGCCGCCCGCGCGTTCATTGCCGGGACAGAGATAACACTGCGGGTCATACGCGGGCGTGGTATCGGGCGGCGGCGTCTCCACTTGGCCGAGCCACGGACGTTGGGTGCGATGCGGCGAAACCAAAACCCATTCGCCCGTGAGCGGATTGAGCCGCCGATGCGGATGTTCGGACAGATTCAATTCCAGCATAAAATTTTTCAACCGCCGCCAAACAGCGGCAGCCGCGCGCCGTTGACAATGTGCGCGGCGTCGCTGCACAAGTACAACAGCGCGGCGACAATTTCTTCGGGCGTCGTCCAATTTGCATTTTTGGGCGCGGGCGCGGCGTCGCGCTCGTGTTGGGCGTCAATCGTCTGCACTTGCAAGATATTGGCGGTGACGCCGAGTCCTTTGAGCTCTTGCGCCAGCGTTAGGATTAAATTTTCTTGCGCGGCTTTGGCGGCGGCATACGGCGCGCTTTTGGCGCGCGGCTGCTGCGCGGACGGCGATGAAACAATGAGGACGCGCCCCCATTGATTTGCGACGAGCTGCGGCACAAACGCTTGAAGCAAATACCAGGTCGCCCAAACGTGCTGCGCGAGCATGGCGGTCAGTTCGCGCGCTTCAAATTCCGCAATCGTCTTGCCGCCGGTCCAGCCGCCGATAAATTGCAATAAAATTTCGGCGCGGCCGAATTTTTCCGAAACGGCGCGCGCAAATTCGCGCATCGGCGTTTCAGCTTGTAAATTCGCCGCATACAGCAACAGGCGTTCGTCCGGCAATGCTAATTCGCGCGCCAACGCTTGGAGGCGTTCCTCATTCGTCGCCGCGAGCGCGAGCCGCGCGCCGCGCTTGGCAAAGGTTTGCGCCGCCACGCGTCCCAAGCCGCCGGTCGCGCCGGTGATGACCGTCACACGATTTTGTAAATCCATTCATCTACTCCATTCAGCGAAAATGTTTTGAAATGCTTTACCGCGCGCCGCGCGCCAGACGAATAATTTTTCGCACGCGGCGCGGGTCGGTGACATCGCGCGCATATTCGGGCGGACGCAGCGCGCGGCCCATGAACGGGCGCGGGTTGCGATACTGCATCGCGCTGTCCACCGTGTGAGACGCGGTGAGATGAAATTCGCGCGCGCCGGTCTGTTTGACGACGCGCGCGATATTGTGTTCTTTGGCGCCGCCGGGCATGATGATGATGCGTTGCCCCGCGCGTTGCACGAGTTTCGCAATCAATTCCAAACCATCGCCGAGCGTCGCCTCTTGGCCCGTCGTGAGGATGCGGTCCGCGCCGAGTTCAATCAGCGTGGCGAGCGCGGCGAACGGGTCGCGCGTCATGTCGAACGCGCGATGAAACGTGACGCTCAGCGGACGCGCGAGTTCAATCAAGGCGCGCGTCCGTTTCTGGTCCACCGTGCCGTTCGGCTTTAACACGCCCAGCACAACGCCGTCCGCGCCCAGCTGTTGCGCGATTTCAATGTCGCGGCGCATAATTTCGTATTCGAGTTGAGAATAGCAAAAATCGCCGCCGCGCGGGCGAATGATGACGTTGAGCGCAATCGTCAAATGTTTGCGCGCGAGTTCAATCGCGCCCGCGCTCGGCGTCGTGCCGCCCTCCATTAAATTGTCGCACAATTCGACGCGCTGCGCGCCGCCTTGCTGCGCCGCCCGCGCGGATTCGACATCCGCTACGCACACTTCGAGAAGAAATTTGGATTGTGATTTTTTCATACGAGTCGCTCATGCGGTACGTAGCGACGATTTCAAACGTACCCCGGGCGCGGACGAATGAATTCGTCATTACGGGTTGTTTTCAAGAGAGGAATAGGATGCGAAAGAGCTTGCAGTTTGAAAGATTCTAATGCAAGATGCGCGAGGGGTCAAAGGTAAATTGAAAAAGGCGCAGACTGGCCAAGTTCAATGTGCAAAGGCACGTTTCGTGTTTTTGTCGCGGCGATTTCCAAGCGCTCGAATTCCATTCACCCCAAAGCTGCCATAGCTTGCAGTCGCCGCTTGTGTTATACTTGAGCGGTCATGTCCACCATCATTCGCGATATGCAGGGCAACGTCATCGGGTATCAAGACCGCGATGGCACGCTGCGTACTGCCGCCAAGAAAAAAATCGGCGCGCTCAATACGCGCAACGGCACGGTGCGCGACCAACACAATCTCGAAGTCGGATTCATTGACAGCGACGGCAATGTGGTGGATCGCTATCGCCGCCGCGTGGGGCGCATCGGCAAGGACGGCGTCGTAGAAGATTGGCACGGCATTGCGTTATACACCGGCAGCGCCGCGCCGCTGCTCTTGGATTTTGTTCAAACGGAAATGGACAGCGCGCCGGAACATTTTGATTTCGACGCCGCCGCGCGCCAAGCCGTCGGTTCCGGCAATACCGAATTTGAACGCCGTCTGCGGCCCGCGCAATCGGCGCGCGAACGTTTGAAAAATGCCGTGATGCAAGAAGGATTCGTTTCGCCGTCGGCGCTCGGCTGTCTCGGTCTGATTGGCGCGTTCGTGATTGGATTGCTTATCTTATTCATCGTGCAAAATCCCGCTATGCTGTCGCGCCCTGCCGCCGCGCCCACACCGAATGTGGGCTTGACGCCCCTTGAATCAAATAATAACAATGCGCCCGCGGCAAACAATGCGCCGCAAGCGACCGCGACGCCGCAGCCCGCGACCGGCAAAGTCAACGTCGAACTTTTGAATTTGCGCGCGGGCCCCGGAACCACATTCGAGCGCGTGGACGGTTTGAAACAGGACACGATTGTGATTCTGGTCGGACGGATAAAAGATAATACGTGGTACCAAGTCAAAGCGCCGCTGCTTGGCAAAGACGGCTGGGTCGCCGCGCAATACATTGATACGACCGCCGATATTAAAGAGCTGCCAATCGTCGAAATGCCCGCGCCCTAACGCGCGCCGCGCGCAAAATTTGACAGCGCGACCGAATCCTCTATAATCGCCCGCGAAATACACTCTATGAATTTCATCCAGCCACTTGCGACATTCTATCTCGCAAAACAATTGACGCCTGTGCTGCCGCCCAATGCGCGACAGATACGGCGTTTATTTTTTTCGTGAATCAAGAGAGCCAAATTTTTTGGCTCTCTTTTTTTTGCCGCAAAGGGTCGGGTCAAAGCCATAGAAAAAATCAAGGAGCAACCATGAGCCCAACCCTGGCGATAAAGCGCAACGAACCCAACCGCCGCGCGGCGTATTTGCCGTTTGGCGCAAAACGCGACGGTCCGCTGCGCCATCAACACATTCTCTCGATAAAGCAATTTACGCCGCGCGATTTGGACGCGGTGATAGCGGTCGCAGACGAAATGCGAATCATCGTGGAACGCATCGGCGCGTTCGATTTGCTGCACGGCAAAGTGTTGGCGGTGTTGTTTTATGAACCGTCCACGCGCACGTCGGCCTCGTTCATCGCGGCGATGCAGCGTCTCGGCGGCGGCTTTATTCCCATCAACGAAGTGCGCTATTCATCCGTCGCCAAAGGCGAATCGCTGCCCGATACCATTCGCACGCTGGAAGGATATGCGGACGTGATTGCGCTGCGGCATCCTGAAACGGGCGCGGCGGCGCTTGCCGCGCAATACGCGCGCAAACCTATCATCAACGCGGGCGACGGCATCGGCGAACATCCGACGCAGGCGCTGCTCGATTTGTTCACGCTTATCAAAGCGCGCGGCGCGCTCGACGGCGCGACGGTGACAATGCTCGGCGATTTGAAATATGGGCGCACCGTCCATTCGCTCGCGCGCGCGCTGGCGCTGTACAACGTGAAACTCAATTATGTATCGCCCGACATTTTGCGGATGCCGCGCGAACTTGTGGCGGAACTGAACGCGCGCGGGATTCAACAATCCGAAACGTCAGCGCTCCAAGACGTTTTGGGCGCGACCGATGTGTTGTACGTGACGCGCGTACAAAAAGAACGCTTTGCGAATTTGGAAGAATATGAAACGGTCAAGGACGCGTACGTTATCACGCCTGAAACATTGGCGCATGCCAAAGCCGATATGGCGTTGATGCACCCGCTGCCGCGCGTCGGCGAAATTAGCCCCGCCGTAGATTGTGACCCGCGCGCCGCGTATTTTCGGCAGGTCGAATACGGCATGTACGTACGCATGGCGTTGTTGGCGATGGTGTTGGGAAAAGCGTGAGCAAGCAAGCCGACAGGCACAAGGACAAAAAGCAAATGACGTTTATTGAACGACTCGAAGCGCGCGCGCGCGCAGCCGATTCTCTAGTGTGCATCGGACTCGACCCGCGCGCGGCAAACGCCGCCGCCGCGCGCGAACAGTGTTGGCGTCTCATTGACGCGACGCACGAATGCGCGGCGGCGTTCAAACCCAACAGCGCGTTTTTTGAAATTTTTGGCGCGGCGGGCATCGAGGCGCTGCGCGCTGTGATTGCGCGCGTGCCGCAAGATATTCCCGTCATTCTCGACGCGAAACGCGGCGACATTGCCGATACGAGCGCGGCGTACGCGCGCGCGGCATTTGAAACATTGGGCGCGTACGCGCTGACGGTGAATCCGTATTTGGGCGGCGATGGCGTCGCGCCGTTTATTGCGGATGCCGAGCGCGGCGCGTTTGTATTGTGCAAAACGTCAAACGCGGGCGCGGCTGAATTTCAAGCGTTGACGTGCGGCGCGCGCGCCTTGTACGAAATCGTCGCAGAACGCGCGCAAATGTGGAATACCAAAAACAATGTCGGGCTCGTCGTCGGCGCGACGGACCCCGCGCGTTTGGCGCGCGTGCGCGCGCTGGCGCCGGACATGTGGTTTCTCGCGCCCGGCATTGGCGCGCAGGGTGGCGATTTGCAAGCGACATTGCGCGCGGGTTTGCGCGACGATGGAATGGGTTTGCTCGTTAACGCGTCGCGCTCTATCGCGTCGGCGGCAAAGCCGAGAGCCGCGGCGCAACAACTGCGCGCTGCCTGTAATGAAATTCGCAAGGCGCAAATCAAAATTCCAAATTCACAATTCAACCTTGCGAATCCAGCGCGCGCGAACCTTGACGCGCAAAAAGCAGAAATTGAAATTGACGAACGCCAACTTGCATCCGCGCTGCTTGAAGCGCGCTGCATCCGCTTTGGCGAATTTACGCTCAAGTCGGGACAGCAATCCCCGATTTATCTGGATTTGCGGCGGCTCGTTTCGTATCCCGCGCTTTTGAAACGCGTCGGCCAAGCGTACGCAAACATTTTGCGCGGATTAGAGTATGACCGTCTCGCGGGGATTCCGTACGCGGCGCTGCCGATTGCGACGGCGGCGGCGCTGGAATTGAACGCGCCGTTAATTTATCCGCGCCGCGAAGCCAAAACATACGGCACGCGCGCGGCAATCGAAGGCGAATACAACGCGGGGGAAACGGTCGTCGTGTTGGACGACTTGGCGACGACCGGCGAAACCAAATTCGAGACGCTTGAAAAATTGACGGGCGCCGGTTTGCGCGTGCGCGAGCTTGTGGTCTTGATTGACCGCGGTCAAGGCGCGGGCGCGCGGCTCGCGCGCGCGGGATACAACTTGTACGCGGTGACGACGTTGCCGCGCTTGCTCGAAATCTGGCGCGCGACGGATGCGCTTTCGGCGGAACAGTACGCGGCGGTCAAAAATTTCTTGCGAGCAGAGTAAAAAAGCAAAAATGTTTATGTACGAACAATTACGTCCGTTGCTCTTTCAGCTCGACCCGGAAATCGCGCATCATGCGACGCTCGGTTTATTGAAGTGGGCGGGCGCCTGGTCGGGCACGCGCGCCCTGCTGCGCGCCATGTATGATTTTCAAGATGAACGTCTGCGCGTGAACGCGTTCGGCATGGAATTTAAAAATCCCATCGGTCTCGCGGCGGGTTACGACAAGAACGCGCGCGCGGCGCAGGGCTTGGCGGCGTTGGGGTTTGGGCATGTCGAGGTCGGCACAATAACGCGTTTGCCGCAGCGCGGCAATGAAAAACCGCGCGTGCAGCGCGTGCCGGAAGCGCGCGCGCTTGTCAATCGCATGGGGTTTCCCAACGAGGGCGTCGCGCATTTGCATTTTCCAAAACACGGCTTGAATTTTTCCGCCGCGCGTTTGGGCGTGAACATCGGCAAGGGCAAGGATACGGCGCTCGAAAATGCGGCGGCGGATTATATCGCATTATTGCGCGCGGTCCACGCGCACGCGGATTATGTCGCCGTCAACCTGAGCAGTCCGAATACGCCGGGGCTGCGCGCGCTGCAAACGCGCGCCGCGGCGCTGCCGTTGTTGAAACAAATCGCGGACGCGCGCGACGCGTTAACGCCGCGGACGCCGCTGCTGGTAAAAATCGCGCCCGATTTGGATTGGGACGAAATTGACGGAATCGTGAACGCGGCGCGCGATGTGAATTGCGACGGCGTGATTGCGACAAATACGACAATCCACCGCGCGGGCTTGCCGGAATATGCGAAACCGTTCGCGGGCGGTTTGAGCGGCGCGCCCTTGCGCGCGCGCGCCACCGAAATTATTCGACACATTGCGACGCAGACGCGCGGAGAATTTCCAATTGTGGGCGTCGGCGGAATCGAGGATGCCGCGAGCGCGTTGGAGAAATTGCGCGCGGGCGCGACGCTGCTGCAAATTTTTACCGGATTGATTTATCGGGGACCCCGCATCGTGCGGGAAATCAACCAAGCGCTATTGCGCCAAACGAGTCCGACGCGCGCATGGGCGCTGCATCCGACCTAAAGCGATTATTTGTTTGGCGGAAAAATATCGAACGCGGAAAAATCCACCCAATACACGCCCGCTAAATTTGGAATCTTGGCGCGCAGCGCGCTGCCGATTTCGGTTGGCGGGTCCTGCAATGCGCCCCACCATTTTTTATCGGCGGGATAACCGAATTGAAAACCCACTTGCGCGGGCGCGAACGTTTTGCCCCACGTTTCAAATTCGCTGACCAGCGCGTCGCGCGAAGCCACGCCCTGCGAATCGTCCACAAACACGATGCCTGCGCGTTCCGTCGGCGGCATTTTTTCGACAGCCCAATGTTTGAGAAAGAGGCGATAGGTCGGATTGAATTTGCGCGCGGTGTCGCGCCACAAACGCGCGTCCGCGTCGCTCACGGCTTGGCCTTCGGGTTTGTCCGTTGACTTGTACCATTCCACATCTACGCCGACGCCAATGACCGATGGATGGTGGGCGTATTTTTTCAACACAAGTTCAATCAATTCTTCCACAGGCGCGTTCCCCGGTTCCACTTGCAGCCACACCTGCGCGCCGAGCGCGTCGAATAACGTCAACGCCTCTTCATTCCGATCCTTCATTGAAAAATGAATTTGCGGATTAGCGCTCTGGCCGAAAAAAGTCAGCTGCGCGCCGGTCCCCGAAACATTGCCGACAATCCAAATAATTTGCGGCGGCGCGCCGTCGAAACGTTCCGCCATGTTTTTGGCAAAATCAGCCCAATAGGTTGCGCCGGGGTCATAGGGCGGGCCGTAGGTTGAAAAACGAAACCCTGCGCCGAACGGCAAGGGCGGCAGCGTGGCTTGTTTGCCTTGCGCCGTTTCGACAATCGCGTTCAACAAAGAATTCTCGCCGGGCGCGTCTTGGTTGAGCGTCCAAAACATGATGCCGCTCGCGCGCTCTAGCGCCAATTGCGTTTTCGCGCGCATTGTCGGCAAACCGTTGTACGCCGCGATGGCGCCGTGATAATTGAAAAAATCGGTTTGCGCGGCGCGCGGGTCGCTTTTGACCAATTTGGCAAACGACACATCGCCGGGCGACGCGTAGAACGGTACGCCCAATACCATTTTGCTTTGCGGCAAACCGCGCGCGCGCCAATAGTCCAGCGTTTGCTGCGCCAACGCGTACGAGGAATGATGCGCGCCGCTGTCGGCGTACGCCATCAAGTTGAGAAAATCCACCAACGCAAACGTTGCGTCGGGAATCCCGTCCGCGTTGGCGCCATACGCGGCGACGGCGGCGGTCAATAATTTTTTGCGCGCGTCAAGTTCTGCGCGCAATTCTTGCATCAACGCGAGAAAATTTTCCGACGATGCGCCGCCGGTGGGATATTCCCAATCCAGGTCCACGCCGTCGAGCTTGTGCGCGTCCACATATTGCATCAAACTTGAAATAAATTTTGCGCGCAGTTCGGGCGACGCGGCGAACGCTTCAAATTCTTGGTCGAGGCCCCAACCGCCGACCGAAATCAAGACGCGGATATTTTTCGCGTGCGCGGTTTCGACGATTTGCTGCAACTTCCACGTGTTGGGCGGAAAATCAATCGAACCGTCTTTTTTCGGCAATGCGAACGCGTAATTGACGTGCGTAAGTTTTTCGATTTGCGCGGGCGCGACGGGAACGTCCCAATCGGCGATATAGGCGATGATGCGAAACGCAGCTTGCGGTTCCGGCGTCGCAGTAGGGAACGCTGGTTCTAGCGTTCCGTTTAATGGAATGGTTGCAGTCGCAGTAGGGAACGCTGGCGCTAGCGTTCCGTTTAATGGAATGGTTGGGGTCATGGCACGGAGAAAATCTGGCGGCGGCGTTGGCGCTGCGGCATTGCACGCGGCGATGAGAATCGAGAAAATGGCAGAGACGAAAATTTTCCGCGCGTAAGAAATGGATTGCTTCATGTGCGACAAGTATCGAGTGATTTGCCGAAACGCGAATCTACACAAAGCAAAGCAAGCATGATTTGTTCGCGCAGATTTGTTTTGATTCGCGCAGATTCGCGTTTTCCGGTAATTCCAAAAATCGAATTCGCCACGCGCAAATAATCTATTGCGCGAACAGGGGCGCGTTGTGCGCTTGATGAATGGTCGTGTTGAGATTTTCGCGGAGGGCGGGGGTGAGCGCGACGTTTGCTTGTTCCATGCCCAGCAAGACCGCGCCGACGACGGGTGGAACTTGGAGTTTCACGAGTTGCGCGTGGGGCGCAAGTTGCAAAATCGTTTCACGCGCGGGCTGAATCAACACTTCGCCGGCATTCCACATGCTGCCCACCAACACCACATCGAAATTTTCATTTTCAAAATTCAATTGACGAATGACGGCGTTTGCCAATTCGCCGAGTTCGTGTCCCGCGTGTTCAATCAGATTTTGCGCGACGACATCGCCCTGCGCGGCGACTTGGAAAATTAATGGCGCGGCGGACGCATTCAATTCGTAGCGGTAATTGATGATACCTTCGAGTAAATCTGGCACATCGCGCGCGCCGGCGCGTTGAACGAACGCGTCTGCGAGTTGGGTCGCGGGGCCCCGTTTCGTCCACATCTGCGACACGGCGGCAATCGCCCAATGCGTCAATTCGCTCGCGCCCGCGCCTTCGCCCATCCACGCGCCCGCGCCCGTGACCATGCCCTCGCGTTTGCGGTCACGCGTGCGCCCGCGCGCATTGCAGCCCGTTCCCGAAACGACGGCGACGCCCCAACTTGCACGCGCGCCGGCGATGACGCCGAGCATCGCGTCGTTCACAATTTCTAACGGCGCCTCAAAGCGCAAGGTTGAAATCGCGTCGAGCATCGCGGGACGTTCCGTTTGCCAATCAAAACCGGCAATGCCGAACCCCGCGCCCGCCACATCGCGCGTTGTGAGCTGCGCGGCTTGCAATGCCGCGTGGGTTGCGTCGCCGAGCGAACGAATCAAGCCGTCATAGCCGACGGATTCGTGATTGCCCGCGCCGCCTTTGCCGAAACCGAGAACTTGGCCCGTTTCGTCCGCAATGCACGCGTGGCTTTTGGTGCTGCCAATGTCAAGACCGAGAAAATAACGAGGCATAGATGAGGTTAGGTGATTGGGTGATTGGGTGATTGGGTGATTGGGTGATTTTCGATTGACGTTTCACGCTGCGCGCATGGCGTCGCGTAGGACGCGATAGCCGATGACGTGGACGCCGGATGCCGCAAGCATTGCGCGAAATTTTTCGTTCAAAAATAATTTGCGGTCGGCGACGCGGCTGCGCCAATCGGGCGCCATCGCGCGCGCTTCGGCGGTATCGCGCACGGGATGAAAGACGAGCGCGCTCAAACCGACGGGCAGCGCATCCAACGCGCGTTGGGCTTCTTGCAAGCGCCGCGTGTGATGTTCCAACGCGAGCGCGTCAAAATGGTCAAAGAGCGGCGCGCCGCGCGCTTGGCGTTCGCGCAACGACGTCAAAATTTCTTTCGGCAAATCGCGCATCCATTCATGTTCGGGCTTGAGAACGAACGCGGGCAAGTTGAATTTGTCCGCGACGCGCAAATACGCGGGCAGAATGCGCGGATGAAAAGCGGTGAGCATGTGCGTGTCCAAATGCGTGACGTCGAAACCGGATGCCAGAACGCGTTCCACTTGCGCGGTCAACTCTTGTTCCACCGCGTCGGGCTGCGCGTTTTCTTGGGTCGGCTCGCTGAGCGAATAAAAATAACCGTCCGCGTCCAAAAGGCCGCTCGCGGGGTCGCGCGTCGAAATTGCGCCCCACCGAAAATTTTGCCATTCGCTGTTGAGGGTGCAGTGTACGCCAATATCAAAACGCGGATTATTTTGGCGCGCGCGAAAAATTTCCGCTGCCGCAGGGAACCATGGGCACGGCGCCATCGTCGCGGCGGAGGACATGATGCCAAATTCCAACAAATCCGCATACGCGTCCACCGACGCTTGACACATGCCAATATCGTCCGCATGCAAAATAACCACGCGCGCGTTTTCAGGATAGCCGAGTTTTTGGAGGATGGGGTTCATGGTGGGTGATTAGGGATTGGGTGATTGGGTGATTGGGTGATTTCTGATTTCTGATTTTTGATTTCTGATTTTCGATTTCCGACCTTTGAACTTCGATCTTTGAACTTGAAACTTGGAACTTTGAACTTGAAACTTTGAATTTCGATCTCTGAACTTTGAACTTTCAACTTTCAACTTGCTCTCATCGCCAAAATTGCGGCAAATGTTCGCGGTTTGTTTCCAATAAATCATCCAACACGGCTTGCGCTTGGTCGGGTTTGGGACCCAAGGGGTTTGTGATGAGCGCTTGGTACGCGGCGTCACGGTCGCCATGCACGGCGGCTTGGACGGTGAGCAGTTCGTACGATTTTACCTGCGCGAGCAAACCAAAACAGGCGTCGGGCAGCGGGTCGGCGGCGATGGGCTGAACGCCGTTCCGATTCACATTACACGGCATTTCCAAAACCCAATGCGCGGGATATTCCGCCACCGCGCCGTTGTGCGCGATGTTGACGACGTGCGTTTCGTTCAAATCGTTGTAATGCGCGTTCAAGAGTTGCGTTGCGACAGTGGAATAGTACGCGCCGCCGCGTTTCATCAAATCGGCGGGCATCTCGGTCAATGCAGAGTCGGCGTACTGTTCCAATAAACCTTTTTCGATTTCTTGCACCTGTTCCGCGCGCGAGGGGGGCCAATGTTCTTGTTCCGCGAGTTTGTGCGCGGTGTTGTAAAAGTATTGCAAATAATAATTCGGAATCACGCGCAGCGCTTCAATCAAACGCGGATTCCATTCGGGTTCCGCTTGCGCTTTTAACTCGTTCACATAGCCGGAAATAATTTCGTTCCACACCTCTTCGCCGTCGAGCGTAAAGCCGCGATGCCAGGACAAATGATTGAGGCCGAGCGTTTTCAATTCTGCGCGCGACGGCTCGATTTTGGCGCCCCAACTTTTTTCCACGCGCGCCAGCAGATTCATTTTCGCGTTGATGGGGACGTTGCACACGCCGACCGCCAGAATGTCCGGCGCGTATTGCGATAACGCTTGCGTCACGAGGCCCGCGGGATTCGTAAAATTGGCGAGCATGGCGTTGGGCGCGAGTTCGCGCATGTCGTTCGCAATGTCGAGAATGACCGGAATGGTGCGTAACGCTTTTGCCATGCCGCCGACGCCGGTCGTTTCTTGCCCAATCAAGCCGTGCCGTTTGCCGAGATATTCGTCGTTGCGGCGCGCGGGCATCATGCCCACGCGCAATTGCGTCGTCACATAACTCGCGCCTTGCAATGCCTCGCGCCGATTTGTCGTCAAGAAAATTTTGAACGGCGCGCCGCGCGTTTCCACCATGCGCTGCGCGAAACCGCCGACGACGCGCAAACGTTCCGCGTCAATATCCATCAACCACAATTCGCGCAGCGGAAATGTTTCTGTGCGTTGCAAAAACCCGTTGACGAGTTCGGGCGTGTACGTTGAACCACCACCGATGACGGCGACTTTCATTTTTGAACAGCGGGTAGTAGGTAGCAAGCAGGCGGTACTATATGCTACTTGCTACCTGATACATACTACTTGTCCACTCCCGTAATCACGACGCCTTGCATGAAAAACTTTTGCATGAAAATAAAAATAATCACGGGAATAATCAGGGTCAAAATGGTGCCCGCTTGGGTGAGTTCGGGTTTGTTGCCATAGATGCTGTTGAACCGCGCAAGCCCCACGGAAATCGGCTGCAAATCGGGCCGCGTCGAAAGATAAATCAGCGGCGCGAAATAATCGTTCCACGCATACACGAAATGAAAAATGCCGACCGCAATCACGGCGGGCCACGCTTGCGGCAAAATCACCGAGCGCAAAATGCGAAAGGGACCCGCGCCATCTACTTTGGCGGCTTCGTCCATCTCGCGCGGAATCGTCAAAAAGAATTGGCGCAAGAGAAAAATATCGAACGCGTTGGCGAAAAACGCCGGCACCAACAACGGCAGCCAAGTGCCAATCCAACCGATTTTTACGTAAAAGGTGTATGTCGGAATCAGCGTCACGGCTTCGGGCAAAAAAACCGTGGCGATGACGATGGTAAATAAAAGTTGTTTGCCCGGAATACGAAAGCGCGCAAAACCGTACGCGACGAGAATGTTAGAGATGAGCGTGCCGAACGTGCCAATCACCGCGAGCGCGATGGTATTGAACATCAAGCGCGGATAATTCAACAGATCCCACACTTGTTGATAATTGGTCAGCGTCGGCGCAAATTCCCACGCGCGGTCGAGCGAGCGCCACGCGCCGGTCCACACAATCGGCGGCGCATCGAGGTTCGCGGGGTCAATAAATTCGCTGGTCGCGCGTCCTTTTTTGTACAACGCGAGTTCGCGCACGCCTTCGGCAAACGGCACTTTATAGATTTCGTACTCTTTGCCTTGATATTCGACCACGCGCGCTTTGGCGGGATACAACGGCGTGCCGAGCTCTGCCACTTGGGACGGCGTTTTGAACGAGTTGAGCGTAATCCGCAGCAAGGGCGACAAAAAGAACGCGAGCAGGACAACGACGATAAAGGTTATGATAAAAGAGCGACTGGGTTCGCGCAAGCCGCGCGCGAGACGCGCGGAAAACGTTCGGGTTGGCGCCAGAGTTTCATTTGCTTGTTTCGTTGCCATAATTTTGATTTACCCTTCACGCGTTTCGCCGGCATAGTACACCCAATACTTGCTGCTCCAGAATAAAAAGATGGTGACGACTAGAATGAGAATAAACAAGACCCACGCTTGCGCCGCGCCATACGACATGTTTTGAAACGTAAAGAACGTTTTGTACATGTACAGATTAAAAAACATGGTCGCGCCGCCCGGGCGGCCCGTGCCATCGGTGACGACGAGCGGCACGAGAAAATATTGAAATACGCCGACGATGCCCAGCACGAGCGAATAAAAAATTACCGGCGACATCATGGGCAGCGTCACATTCCGCATCGTCGCCCACCAGCCCGCGCCGTCCACTTTTGCCGCGTCGTACAATTCGGTCGGCACGCCTTGCAAGCTTGCGAGATAAATAATGACGGCGCTGCCGATGCCCCACAAACCGAGAATCACCAAACTCGGATAGACCCATGTCGGGTCGTTCAACCAGCCGGGCGGATTTTGCACGCCCAACGCTTCGAGCGTTTGGTTAATCCAGCCCTGTTCGGGATTCAACAAGCCGCCCCACGCAAAAATGCCCGCGACAAAAGGAATCACGTACGGCAAATAAAACATGACGCGGAAAAAACCTTTGGCGCGTAAATGTTTGTTATTGAGCAAAACGGCGACGGCAAAGGGCACCGCCAAGCCAACCGGCAGCGCGATGAGCGCATACTTGAGAGTCACGCCCAACGCATTATGCAGCGACGAATCGCTCAACATTTTTTGATAATTGCCGAAACCGACAAAACGCAGCGCCTCTTCTTGCGCGAGATTGATATTGCTGAATGAAAAGGCGAGCGTCGCCAGCATCGGAATGAGCGTAAAAATAAAAAAACCGATGAACCAGATTGCAATGAACGCGAGCCCTTGCAGCGCTTCGCGGCGCGCAATCGGTTTGAGGCGGGGAATCGTCAATAGTTCTTTGAACGAATTCATAGTGTTTCTCTCTGCTCTCTCCCTCTCGGCGACGATGGCAGTCTGATGTGAGAGGGAGAGAGAGGGAAGAGAAGAACGCGTAGCAAAACCGCTCCGGTCTTTTTTACGGCGTCGCTTTTTTGTCAAAGACCGCTTGCAAATCTTTTTGGAACTGGGCGATTTCTTTGTCCATGTCCAAACCGTCCGTCGTGTACAACTTGTTCAAGAACACGTTGGCGAGGTCGAACGACTCGTTGTAATTGGGCATGTATCCTTCGAACGACGGATTGTCCGCGTACGCGATGCCGTCAACGAAAACTTGCCAATCCACTTTTTGCTTCCATGTTTCGTTGAGGGAATCAAAGAACGCTTTTTGGTCCGCCGTGCGCGCGGGCATCCCGCCATAGATTTTCAGCAAATCGAGCGAGGCGTCGCCGAGCAGATACGTCAAGACGGTGAACGCTTCATCCGGATGCTTGGACGCTTTGAGAATGCGGAACGTGTCGGCGTTAAAGTTCGCCGTCGTCTTGCCTTTGTACGAAGGCACCACCGCGACATCCCAATTGCCGCCCGCGTCGGTCACGCAGCAGGTGTACCACAAGTGCGTCAACGCGGTCGCCACTTTGCCGGAATTGAATGGATTGCCCTGACCGAACTCTTGGCTTTCGCGCGTGGGGCCATTGGCGATAAAGTGTTCTTTCCAAACGCCGTCATAGACCCATTTCCACGCGTCCGCCCATTGCGGCGGAATCTGCGCGGTTTTTTCATCCGCCGCGACAAAAGAGCCCGCGCCAAAGTACGAACCGACCGCGCGCAAGTCTTGGTACTGCGGCTCGTAACCGTACTGGACGATATTCTTTGTATCGAACGCGGCATCGTTTGCGTCTTTGTTGTTCTTATCCACCGTCAACAAGAGCGCGAGTTTGCGCAGCGTGTCGTACGTCCATTCTTCTTCGGTACCGTCTTTCCATTTGTATTTTTCGCCGTACTTGTGCGGCGGATAATTCAAATCGGCTTCGTCAAACATATCGCGTTGATAAAACACGGCCGAGGGGAAAATGGCGAACGGAATACCGATTTGACCTTCGCCGCCGACTTTATAAAAGTCCACCGCGCCTTTATCGTATTGCGTGAGGTCATAATTGGTTTTTTCAATTAACGGCGCGAGGTCGAGCCATTGGCCATGAAACGCTTCGGCGCCAGAAACGCCGACGGGGCCCACAATGTCCGGCGGATTGCCCGAAGCGATTTGGGTGGCGAGCGCATCGCGCGCGGCGTCGTATGCAACCACTTCAAGCACGAGCTGGATTTTGTCTTGCGAGGCATTGAATTTGTCAACCATTTCTTGCTGCACGGTAACTTGGGCGGGGTCGGTGCCGGTGCCGAGACCGACGAACCAGCGAATCTGGGTGCGACCCGCCGCGGCGGTGGGCAAGGCGGTTGCCGTCGGCGCGACAGTGGCTTCGGGCGCCGTCGTGGGCTGCGCGGGCGCTTCGGTCGGTTGCGCGGGCGCTGCGGTCGGTTGCGCGGGCGCGGCGGTCGGTTGCGCGGGCGCGGCGGTTGGTTGGGCTGGCACAGCCGTCGGTTGCGGCGCGGGCGTCGCAGGCGCGGCGCATGCCGCAAACACAAACAAGAGCGCCAGCGCCGGAATCAAGGTCCAGCGAAATGAAATCTTCATGAAACTCTCCTCCTGAAAGTTTTCGTTCGCCCCATGCCGCTGCTTGCGCGGACCGGCTGGAGCATGGATAGGCGGTCAACGGGGGTAAAAAATTTTGTAAATTCGGTGAACGGCGCCGCTCCTTTCACAGCGTCACAACAAAATATTTGTTGCCACGCCTGCGGGGTTGACGGATTAAAATTAGCAAATAGTTCTGTACCATTATGAAATTGCAGAGTGCGGAGGCGTAGAAAGGCGTTCGCAAGCGAACTCCGTTTGGTAACGCCGCATTATCACATGCCGTTCACGTACGAATGCGGACGATGCAATTGCATGTTGGATGAGAACTAGCAAATCCCAGAGGCGTTGAGATTAACAACCGCACGAAGCGCGAATGATCATTGTCGTCGGTAGCAGGGTGAGCAATTCCGGCTGCGCGCCATGCAGCAATTGAATCAAACCGCGCGCCGCCGCGCTGCCCACTTGTTCGATTGGCACATGCACGGTGGTCAATGGCGGCTGCAACACTTGGGCAAGACTTTGGTCGTCAAAACCGACGACCGCGACATCGTTGGGAATATGCAAATTGGCGTCGCGCAGCGCGGCGTACACGCCCACCGCCGCTTCGTCGTCGCCGGCAAAGACCGCGTCAAAGGCGACGCGCGCGCGCAAGAGCCGTTCAATCGTCGCTTGCGCGATGTGGCGGTCAAAATGCCCCGGCGCAATCAATTCGTCCTGAATGGGTAGGTCATGGCGCAGCAACGCTTCGCGATAACCCATCTCGCGCCAATGTCCGTCCTCGTTGCCCGGCTCGCCGGTGAGAAACACAATGCGGCGGCGTTCGTGTTGAACGATGAGATGTTCCACCAGCGCGCGCGTCGCGGCTTTGTTTTCAATCGTCACGCAGGGGATGGGTAAATGGTCGGGCGGCGTTTGGTGCAAGAGCGCCAGCGGCACGCCGCGAGCGTGCGTATCGCGGACGCCTTCGGCGGTGAGACAACCGGCAAAAATCAAAAGGCCGTCCGCGTTATGTTTGTTAAAGGAATTGGGTAGTTGGTCTTGGGGGCCGCGCCGTCCGGCGGTAGAAATCAAGAGGTCGTAGCCCTGTTCGGCGGCGATACTTTCGATGCCGCGCAAGAGCGGGCTAAAAAAATCGCCCACCAATTCTGCCAGCACGAGGCCCAACGTATTGGTGCGCGCGGTGGCGAGATTGCGGGCGGCGGCGCGCGGCGTATAGCGCAAGTCGCGCATGGCGGCTTCGACTTTGGCGACGATTTCATCGGACACCGGAACGGTGTGATTGAGCACGCGGCTGACGGTAGAAATCGAGACTCCGGCTTGGCGGGCTACATCGTCAATGGTAGGGGCGTTTGTTTTGGGAATCATAAAATTCGCAAAATCAAGTTATGAAAGCGTTTTCTGAAACCGCTTTCATAATATACACGCGTTTTGGGGAGATGTCAAGCGCGCGCAAGACCAGACCCCAAGCGTTTTCGCAAACGCTTGGGGTCTGGTCTTGTATCGAGGCGCGGCGTTCAAAACAAAAATATCCCCGACGCCTTGCCAATAAAAAAAGGACGACCTGCGCGGTCGCCCTTTTTCTTTTTTCATTCGTTCAGCCGTCCGCTCATTCGTTCACAATCCACCGCGATTGTTCGCGCATGAAATGTTGGAGATAGTGCGGGCCAAACGCATTGTGTCCCGTCGAACCGCTGCCCTTCCAACCGCCGAACGTGTTATTTTGGGGCCACGCGCCCGTCGTCGCGCCCGCGCGCCGATTCGAGTACGTGACGCCCGCTTGGATATTGTCGTAGAAATAATCTATCTCGCGTTGGTCTTGGGAATAAATGCCGGCGGTCAATCCAAATTGTACATCGTTCGCCAGGGTCATCGCTTCTTCAAGCGAATCCACTTCTTGGACGGCGAGGAACGGCACAAACAATTCATCTTGGAATAAACGGTGGTCGGGCGCGAGCGAATCCACAATCGTCGGCTGGACGTAATAACCGTGCTGCAGCGCGCCGTCATTGATGCGATTGCCGCCAAACACGATGCGTCCGCCGGCTGCGAGCGCGTCGTCCACCGCTTGCTGCCAAGTGTCCACCGCGCTCTGATTCATCACGGGCCCCATAAAGGTTGCGCGTTCGGTCGGGAAACCGACGTTAACGCGCGTCGAAGCGTATTCGACGAGTCGGTCAATGAATTCGCCTTTGACGGCTTTGGCGACATAGGCGCGCGAGGTGGCGGAACATTTTTGGCCGCTGAAACCGAACGCGCCGCGCGCGGTCCCTTCCGCCGCCATATCCAAATCGGCGTTTTCGGTAATGATGACGGGATTCTTGCCGCCCATTTCGGCAATGACCGGTTTCGGATATTGGATGCCGAAATTGCGATAGAGGTGCATCCCGACATCATACGAACCGGTAAAGGCGATGCCGTCAACCATTGGATTCACGCGCAGCTCTTCGCCGACGGACGAACCGGGGCCCACGACGAGATTGAAAACGCCGTCGGGCAAGCCGGCGTCCACCAAACATTTGGCGAGAAAATACGCGCTGACCGGCGATTCAGACGCGGGTTTTTGCACGACGGTATTGCCCGCAATCAACGCGGCAGAGGTCATGCCTGTCGCCAACGCAATCGGAAAATTCCACGGCGAGATGACGCCGAACACGCCGTACGGCAGCAAGACCGATTGCGTGCGCGTATTTTTGCCGGGCGAGGTGAGCGTGTACACAAAGCCCTTGCTCGCTTCAATCGCATCGCAATAGTAGCGAATGATTTCGGCGGCTTCGTACACTTCGGCGATGCCTTCGCCGCGCGGTTTGCCGACTTCAAATGCCATGATGGCGGCGGCTTGCCACGCGCGTTCGTACATCAAATCGGCGGCGCGGCGCATGATGGCGCTGCGTCGTTTGTACGGCATGCGTCCCCATTCGTTCGCGGCAAGGCGCGCGGCGCGAATGGCTTCGACCGTTTCTTCGCGGCCGAATTTGGGAAAGTGGCTGACTGTGAGACGCGTGTCGGCGGGGCTGGCGTGCGCCATTTCCGCGCCATTCGCGGCGGCGAGCCATACGCCATTGACCAAGTTTTGATAATGATGGTCGAGTTCGCCGTGAAATTGCGCGACGGCTTGGTCATACGTAACGTGGTCGTTTTCTGAAAAGGTGAGATTGGAATAGGTGAAACGCGGCGCGGCTTTTTTCAATGGCGCTTTGTGCGCGGTCATTTTTTTGGCGGCGCTTTTTTTGGCGGCGCCTTTTTTCGCGGGTTTTACATTTTTAGCGGGCATGGTCATTCCTCCATTGGAACACAATTCAAAAATTTTCATGCGTCGCTTGACGCGCGAGAATTGTACGGGAATTGCGCAAGGGTGTCAACAATCCGCGAGGTCGGAGGGTATGTGTCAGGATTTTGGGCGAGCAGAAGGAAGCGATTAGAAATCGCGCCAACAAGGACACAAAGACGTGCTGCAATGCGTTGCATTGCCTCGCACGTTGGGAATCGCGTCTATCTAAAAATGTGACGCACACCCCGAGGTCGGAGGGTATAGTTTTGTTTGAGATGACTTGCGGGTAATCAATTTGGGCGAATGGGATTGGCGGCAACATGCGATGAATTTCATCGCCGCGCAAAACGCGCCTCCGCACGTTAAAAACGCACGCACGTTGTCAATGGCAACGCACGCACGCTGCGAAATAGGGGTAATCCAAAATTATGACGCGTTCTAAAATCTTGAGGAAATCTATATTAAATTTTGACCTAATTTTGACTTGGTTTTGATAAAATACGCTTTACTTTTTGTTATTGCCCGCGCTGTGCCGTTACATGTATAGATAAAGAAAGGAGAATTAAATTACAAGCTAGTTTGCTGCTTGGATACGTGATTGGTTTGTAATTATTATTCCTCACGGTTTCCCCCATCAAGCAGCCGATACGATTGCGGCCAACCTCATGCCGCAGTGTGAATGGAAATCCTTTTCGCATCAGAAAAAAATAACGCGAGTGCGGTTGCCTATCTCTTGCGCTTCCATTTGTCGTGGTAGCGCGCGCTGAAACCCAGAGAACTCGAATATTTCTTTGATTTCAATACCGCCGTCCAAGTTTTTGCTGCGAGCATAATGTCCAACTGCGCCGACGGTTTTGAATATTCGAATCGCTCTATGGAGAAGAAAATCATGCAGATACGTTCCACCCCTATCAAGTTTGGCCTTCGAGCGTTGGTCCTGCTCGGTTTGTTCGCCGCGCTGGCTATCTTTGTCCAATCCGCCAACGCCGCCACAAACAACTATGTGGTCAAGCCCTCTTCGTCGGATTGGGCTTTTGTCAATGATAACGGCACGCTCGGAGACTGGGCGACCGGTTTTGAAACTGGACCCGCTACGCCCCCGCTTGGCGCCGGCAGCTTTTATATCCAGCTGAACAGCGCCTCGGCAGGGATATTTTTGGGCACGCAAAAATATCAAGGCACGTATCTGTCCAATATCTCTGCCCTCAGTTACTCGACCTATACAAATCAACAACCGCAAGCCATCTCCTTTCAAATTAACTATGACCCGGATCTTTCTACGGTCGAGGGCACATGGTATGGTCGTTTGGTCTATGAGCCCTATGTAAATGGGACCGTATCCAATAACACGTGGCAGACATGGGACATGATCAATGGCGGGAATGGAAAATGGTGGGCGAGTAATAATGGAAACTCTACAGTGGACGATACTTGTCCGCAGGGGTCGCCATGCACCTGGAGCGCACTAATCGCTGCTTTTCCAAACATCGGCATCCGCAATGATGCAAACAGCATGATTCTGTTCAAAGCGGGTTCGAACTGGAACGGCTTTGACGGGAACGCGGACAACTTTACCTTTGAGACGTCCGGCGGCGATACCGATATATACGATTTTGAACCCGAAACTCCTTGCACGACGACTTGTTATGTGAATACCGCCACCGGTAATGACTCGTTCGGCGGCGATACGCCGACCAGCGCGAAAAAGACGATTCAAGCGGCAGTGAATCAAGTTTCGGTCAATGGCACGGTTTCAGTGGCGGTCGGAACCTATAACGAAAACGTCGTCATCAACAAAAACGGCATCACTTTGATTGGCGCGTTCGCGTTGAATCCGAACGATCCGGTCAGCCCGGCAACGCACACTATCATTGACGGCAGCGCCCCGCCCGCCAGCGGCAGCTCGCCCGGCATCAATATCAATAATGGCATTACGAATGTGACTATCAAGAATTTGCGCGTGCAGCAATTTGGAAGCAGCAGCGGCATCTATGGCGGACTCGGCAACAATGGCTTGACGATTGAAAACGTTCATGTGTACAACAATAACGCTTCCAACGCGTCCGGCGCCGGCATTTGGGTTAATGGACCGGTGGATGGCGTCACAATCAACAAGGTGGACGCGCAATACAATAAATCGCGCGGCATCGTGATTTGGAACGGTTTCAAACAACATATCACCATTACCAATAGTTACGCCGCTTATAACAATTGCTGCGGCATCGAATTGCAGGACGGCACGGCTTCGGGCGTAACCATCACTGGCAATACCTCCATCAATAATACGGACAGCGGCATAGCTGCGATTGGTTTGACCTCCGGCGCGGGCGCGAACGTGATTAGCAATAACACCGTCACGAACAACGGACGCTTTGGCATCGAAATCAAACTGCCTAACGGCACCGGCTTGACTAGCGGCGACGGAAGCATTGTGGTCGAAAACAATACTGTTTCGTTGACCGCGCTGCCTGCTGACTTGCGCGATTATGCGGGCATCGCCGTCTTTCGCCGGGGGTGGCAAAGCGGTAACGCAGATATTCCCACTGGCGTGATAGTTCGCAATAATGATGTAAGCGGATATGTGCAGAGCAATGGCGGCTCGAATAGCACGGGCTTTGGGATTGTGGCGGAAGGCAACGAGATGCAAGTTTTGAACAACACTCTGACCGGCAACGATGTCGGGGTCCAAGTTCAGGCGGGGCATCTGCCATACGTTGCCAATACCAATACAGACGGCGACCAATCCAATTTGAATGACGATTACTTTGGACGCGGCAACTCACCGGTCGCGTGCGCGCGCGTAGACGGCAACACCTATAGTTCTAACGGCACAGATTTTCGCGTCGTCGGAAGCAATGCGAACGGCAGTCCTTCCGTACATAACGAAACCCAAGACACGTATCATTGCGGCATCCAAGTAGCGATTGACGCGGCGACCTCGGGCGATGTCATTCAAGTTTCAAATGGAACATACACAGAAAACGTAACAGTCAACAAGTCAGTGACGATTTATGGCGCGAGTCAAGCGGGTGCGATTGTAGAACCTGCCATTTCGGATCCGAATTGTGGCGGTTCGGGTGGTGGTTCATTGTGTGCGGGCACGAGTAATGTGTTTCTTGTTCAAGCTAACGATGTCACCATTCACGATCTGACAGTTGACGGTGACAATCCGTCTCTGACGAGTGGCATTGTAATTGGTGGCGCGGACCTTGACGCGCGCAACGGTATTATCACAAACCACAACGCTGGGACGTACAACAATCTCGAAGTGTACAACACGACTGTCAAAAACATTTACTTGCGCGGGATGTACGCATCTAGCGGCGGCACATTCGATTTCCATGACAATACAGTGACGAATGTCCAAGCTGAAAGCGGATCTATCGCCATGTTCAATTATGGCGGCAGCGGCTACTTTACAAACAATACCGTTTCATACGCCAACGACGCGGTATCATCGAATTGGTCCACCGGCACCGAGTACAGCAACAACACCGTCACAAATTCCGGGAGCGGCGTTCATACCGATAACAATGGCGGTTCCGGCGGCAATGCTGACAACATCCACGACAACGATGTGAGTGATTGTACAACTGGCGGCTTTGGAGTGTGGGTCTTTGTGCCATACAAGGATGTCACTGTCCATTCCAACAACGTGACCAATTGTGATATAGGATTATCCTTGCTCGGCGGGCAAGGCGGCACACCCACCTTTAGCAACAACACGATTGACGGCAATAACATTGTGGACGGCGCTGGAATGTACATCACTACCAACACCTATGGTTATGGTGATATGAACGCTGCCGCAACTCTTTCCAGTAACACTTTTACCGATGCTGAGACCGGGATGTACATTGATAAAACGGGTTCGGCTACCTTGAGTGTTACCGAAACTAGCGACAGTTTTTCAGGTTCAACGACAGGGATTGACGTAGATGCGGATTTGACCACCAGCAATGTGACTGCCACCGCGTCGGGGAATGCCTTGGACGTCAAGAGCGGCGGCAGCGTCACCGCCAACAACACGCTCGACTTGAATGGTAATGCCACAATCGAATCGGGTGGGACGTTGGCGGCGGGAACGACGAGCGAGATCCAAGTCGCCGGCAATTGGACCAACAACGGCACATTCACGCCGGGCACGGGCAAAGTGAAATTCGACGGCGCCGTCGCGCAAACTATCGGCGGCAGCGTGGACCCCGCGCCGTTCAACGATTTGGATTTGTCCAACTCACACGCCAACGGCATCACGTCGAACGTGAACGCGACCGTAGCCGGTCAGTTGGCGATGAATCAAGACAGCAACTTGAACATGGGCGCGAATATCTTGACGATGGGCGCGAGCAGCAATCCCGCAACCGCCGGAACCGGTCAAGGCGATGTGGTCGGTCAAGTGAAACGCACGAGTTTCATCTCCGGCACATCGTACAACTTTGGCAGCCCGTTCCTCGCGTTCAACAACCTGACCTTTACGACCGCGCCTACAGACATTGGCGTTACGCTCGCCACGTCTGCGCCGGGGACGTATCCTACCGCCATCCAACGCACCTATACGTTAAACGTGAACGGCGGCGCCGACGTCAACACGAATTTGCGTCTGCACTATCGCGATGATGTTACGACGCTGAATAGCAATACCGAAACCGCCTTGCGGCAGTTCCGCTACAATGGTTCGACGTGGGATTATATCGGCGACAACAGTCGCAGCGCTGCGGATAACTGGGTGCAAAGAGACGGCGTCAATTCTTTTTCGGATTGGACGCTGGCGGACCGAACGCCCAACGCCGTACTGCTTGCGCGCTTCCATGGCAAGCAAGACGGCGCCCAAGTGAAATTGGCGTGGGACACGGCGTCCGAAGCCAATCTCGTCGGTTTTAACGTCTGGCGCGCGCGCGGCAAGGGCGAATTCGTCAAACTCAACGCCGACCCCATTCCCGCGTCGAACCCCGGCGACCTGAATGGTCACGCGTACACGTATGCCGACCCGTTGAGCAAAAAAGGACGCTATCAATACAAACTCGAACTGCTCACCACGGCGGGCGCGGAATTTAGCGAACAAATCGTCGTGCGTTTCAAACCCGATACGACCGGCTGCGCGACGGTTGCGGACAAAGCCAAAGCGCTGTCGCCCAAAAATAAAGCCGTCGTACGCGGCAAAAATGTCCAGTTCGATTGGAGCGATGTCGCGTGCGCCACGCGCTACGAATTCACGCTGCGCGAAAATTCTGCGGACGGCGCGCTCATTGTCACTGAAACCAATCTGAGCGGCAGCGCGTTCACCGCTGCAAAATTGAAACCGGGCGTGTATTTCTGGAGCGTGCGCGGCTGCAATGCGGCGGGCTGCGGTCCGGCGCGCAGCGCCCAATTCACGCTGGAACGCAACAAAAAGTAAAAAATATACATCGTCGAAAAAAATTGCCGCGCAGAATTCTGCGCGGCAATTTTTTTACGCGGAAAAAATTTTCTTTAACGCGTCACATAATCGAAATACAAAAAATAGCGCACGTGCGCGTGTCCCGCCAACACATTGCCGCCGACGGTATAGAGCGCAAAGCCGCCAATCGCGTCGCTCGGCGCGCCCGCCACCGACACTTTATAATCGCTCACGAGCCAAGTCCACGAACATTCGCACGGGTCGTTCGGCGCTTTGAGGTCGCCGATTTGCGAAGGGTCGCCGCCGACATTCGTGCCATCGGGACGAATCACATCCAGCGGCGCGCCGCCGTTAATGACATAGATGCTCGTGCCGCTGCGATTGCCCGGACGGTCGGGGCAGCCAAAATTTTCTTCGACAAAATCGCAATATACCGCTTTGACGAGCCGCCAATACTTTTCGCCCGGCTGCACATTCGCGGGAATGTAATAGACGCCGGGGGGCCAACCGCCGGGAAAACCGGGCTGCCATTCGGGCGGCGGCGGCGGCGGCGCCGGCGACGGCGTTGGCGTAATCGTAGCGGTGGGGACGCGTGTGGCGGGACGCCGCGTCGGCGTAATGGTCGGCGTATCCGTCGGCAAAACGAGATACGGATTCTCATTCGGCACCACGACATATTTTGGCGCTTCGGTCGGCGTACGCGTCGGCGGAACGGGAGTTGCAGTTTGGTACGGCGTCTGCGTCACGCGCACATTGCTAAAGACCAACTGGGAGGTCGCCGTGGCGGTGTGCGTCGGTTCAGGCGTAGGCGATTCGTACAACGCGACCAAACCTTTGATTTTGGAGCCGAGCGCGACGGCGAGACGCGCGAGCTGCTGCGCGCGCGCGTCGTGTTGATTGGCTGTTTCAAGCGCCAGCTGTTCCACGCGCGCGGCGATTTGCGGTTCGCGCAAACGCAAGAGGCGGTCTTGGGCAAGATTCAGATTGCCATCCATCGCGTACGCTTGCGCCACATTGCCGATATAATCGTTTTGCGCCGCGGCGGACAATTCCAATGCGCCCGCTTGCGGCGGCGGCGGCGCGGGCGCGAACGCCAAGGCGAACCCGAATCCGAGCGCGACGCCAACCGCCAGCGCCAAACCAATGACCAAAATGACCGTGCCCGTTTTCATCGTCCGCATTGTAGCCGTTCCCGCGCGCGCGGTCAATAGGACGATGGCAATAAAAAACCCCAAGCGTTTCCGTCAACGCTTGGGGTCTGCTTTGTCGCAATCACGGCACGGTGACTTGGACGACCTCGCTCCATTCCGCGGGGCCCGAGACTTTGAGAATCTCTAGCTTGTAACGATACGTTTTGCCCGCCTTGACCTGCTTGTCATTCCACTTGTAGCGCGCGCCGTCGGGCGAGCTCACATCCTTGCGTTCAATGGGCGTATCGCCGTTCAACTTGGTCCATTTTTTCCTGCCGGCGGTTTGACGATACAGATTAAAACCCACGACGTTCCATTCGGCTTCGGTATTCCATTTTACGCGCACTTGATGTTTGGGCGTGGCTTGCGCCCGGAACCGGCCGAGGATGGCGGAGGTGGGAGCGTTTTGAGGCGCCAAACCAAAGGGCGAGAACGTAGTTACGCCCGTCAGTTCAACGTATTCGCCCGCGCCATCGCTGCCCGTCGTTCCGCCCAATTCATTCCAATACGCGCCGTCGCAGTGATAAATGCGAACGTCGGCAGGCGTAATTCCATTTGCCTCGTTGGGATTGGTTGTACGATAATAGAGCCGCACCGTTGCGGTCACTCCGCTCACATTCGTAGGCGCGATATCGTACCAGCGCAAAATTGTTGCGTCTCTAAAAATGCGATTGCCGCACGCGGGCGCGCCCGCGTTCGAGGTCACGGTTACGGTCGTCGCGCCCATATCGCTGCCGCCGGTTTGGGTGACGATGGCGGTATTGACATTGCGCGAATCGGTAAACGTAACCGCGCCGCCGCCATTCGTGATATTTTGCGATGGCGTTGTGCGGACGAGTTTGCCGCTTTGCGTCAATGTCCCACAGCTGCCTCCGCCGGACACAGCAACCATGTCGTCGCCCGTATTGAGCGTGGCAGAGCTCGCAATCGTGAGATTGCAAAACGTTTCGGTAGAACCCGCGCCGCTTTTGACCAGGGTTTGGGCGCTGCCGTTGAATGTGACGGGCTGCGAAGTCGAAGTATAAGTTCCGGCATTTGTCCAATTCCCGGCCACAAACATATCGCTGCTCATCGAACTATTAAAGGTTATGCCGCTGTTGATGGTAAAATTGCCGCGAACCGTAAGCGAATTAGTGCCGGATGCGGTATAGGTTGCCGCGCCTGCCGTTCGGGTCAAGGTGAGACTGCCAAAAGTTCTACCGGATGCGCTAATCGCAAACGAGCCGGTACCTGGCACATCGTATTCGAATAGCCCGGTCTCAGTGCCTGCGGCGGTTGACAAGCGTGGTATGATCCCTCCAGTACTACGCGCAGTGTTATGAAGGTATTTTCCACCGTTATTGATGCGAATCGTTCCATTCGAGGTAGTATTGACTTGGATCCCGTTCCCGGAACCTGCGCCGGAAGAATTTTGCAAGACCGCCCCATTATTCAAAATAATATCGTCTGTTGATGCGGCGTTGTCCCCGACATTCAAGCCCGGGACGGCGGTATTACCGCTCGGCAGGATAAGCGTTATGGTATTGCCGCTGTCCGGCGTAATCGTCAATTTGTTGATTACAATGCTCGTCCCGCCCGTAGGCAAATTAACCGTATAGCTGCCCGATACGCTAGAATTATCCAAGAGTACGTCATCCGTCGTCGCAGGCGCCCCGCCGCCAGTACACCCGGTCCAGTTACCCGCCGTTGTCCACGCTGAATCAACGCTGCCATTCCACGTACAAGTCGCGGCATAGACATTTTGTCCCGCGACAAAAAACAAGATAGCGCTTGTCACAACCAAGCCTGCGAAACGTCCGAGAGAATGCATGATGGGACCTCCTTGGGATAGTTGGCGCGCGGTGAAACGCCGCAGTTTGTAAAAACTGACGCCATGATAACGGCAAGTCCGCGCGCGTGTCAATATGCGAACGGGTAGAAAAATCGCCGCGCCGCAAAAATATTTTTTCGTTTGTCAAACTTTTTCAATGCGAATATACTAGGTAAAATTATTCCTACGGATTATCATGCCCAACGCGCATATTCTGGTCCTCGACGACAATCAAGCGCTATGTAACGAAACGGCGCAAACGCTCATTGATGCTGGATACGCCGCGCAGAGCGCAACCACGATAGCCCAAGCCCTCGCTCTGGCGCGCGCCCAATCCTTTGACGTCGCGCTGGTGGACATTTATCTTGCCGACGCAAATGGCATTGCCTTTTTTACCGCGCTCCGCGAAATCACGCCCGAAATCGCCGGCATTGCCATGACCGGTTTCAGCAGTTGGCAAGTTGCGATGGATGCCCTCCGCGCGGGCTTTGCCGGTTTTCTGGTCAAACCTTTTCCCGCCGAACAGCTCATCGCCGCCGTCGCCGCCGCGCTAGAGCAAGAAACTTTGCGCCGCGACAATGCGCGCTTGCGCGCGCTCGTGCCGCTGTATGAACTCTCGCGCTCGTTCATGGGCGCGACGGAATTGAGCGAAACGCTCCATCAAGTGGTGACGACGGTGCGCCAAGAGACGCGCGCCGAAATCGCATCCTTGATGCTGCTCGACGAAGCGAACGCCGAATTGACGGTCGCGGCGGCGGATGGCTTGCCGCCCGAATTTGTCGAGACCCAGCGCCGTCAAGTGGGCAAGAGCATCGCGGGCATGGTGGCGGAACGCGGCGAAGCCGTCATTATCGCCGACGACCAGCCGCTCGATTCGCAAATGCGCGCCTCGCTGGAAAAACCGGAATTGGGTTCCGCACTCTCTTTGCCCTTGCGCGTGCGCGGCGAAGTGATTGGCGTTTTGAATTTATCGCGGCTGCGCGGCGTCGCCCCGTTCACCCAAGCCGATTTGGAATTGGCGACGGTCTTGGCGAGCCAAGCGGCTGTGGCGCTCGACCAAGCGCGCTTGATTGACGTCATGCGCAACATGAGCGAAACGAGTCAGCGCCTCGCCGGCGCGTTCGACCTCGACGACGCGGCGGCGACGACCTTGGAAGCCGTTCTAACCTTGTCGGGCGCCAAACGCGCGGCATTGTGGTTGGTCGAAGATTTGTCCAATCAATTGACGCTCTACAAAACTATCGGCTTTGCGCCAGACCAAGAACGCCAGCTCAAACCGCCGCCCTTTGTCACGCCCGCCGACGACGCCAACTTGCGCGAACGGCAGGCGCTAAATTTATTGTGGCTGCCGATTCTGCGCGGCGACCGCAAATTTGGTTTGGTCGAAATCCATTTGCCGCCGGGTAAAACTTTGCGCGCCGACCGCATGGGCGTTTTACGCACCGTCGCGCATACGGCGGCGGCGGTCATTGAATCGCACCGGCTGCGCGCGCGCGAAGCCATCGCGTTCCGCGAAATTGACGCGACCTTGCGCGGCGAATCGAATCTGCAATTGGTGTTGGAGCGTCTGATGCGCCAAGTCGCCGAAGCGTGCGGCGCGCAAAACGGCGCCATCTTTATCAAACAAAACGACGGCGCGCCGAGCGTGTGGGTGGAATTGGGCAGCGGCGCGCCCGCCCAAGTGGCGCAAGAAGCAATCGCGGCAAATCATCCGATTCTCCACTCGCTCGCGGATTCGATGGAGCAGGGCGTTGGCTCGGTCATTGCCGCGCCGTTGACTGTCGGCACGCGCGTCGAAGGCGCGATTGTCTTGACGCACCGCGACCCGCGCATGTTTGGCCCCCGCCACCTCAATTTACTTTCCGTCCTCTCGAGTTCCGCCGCGCTCATTGTGCGTAACGCGCAATTGTATGCGTGGTCCGAGGAAAAAGTAATCAGCGAAGAACGCGCGCGCATCGCGCGCGAAATTCACGACGGCCTCGCGCAAGACATCAATTTTATGCTGATGCGCGTGCAAACATTGCAAACCGCGCAGCAAATGGGCAAAGCCATTGATTTGCCCAAAGAGCTGGAGCAATTGAATCAAACGCTGCGCCGCGACGTGCGCGAAGTGCGACAAACTATTTTCGCGCTGCGCCCCGTCGAAATCGAAACCATGGGCTTTGTGCCGGCGCTGGAAAAATTTGTGACCGATTTTGCCGCCGCCAATGATTTTCGGATTCAGTTGAACGTGCAGGGCGATGCGACGTGGCTTGCGCCCAAATTGCAATCGGCGCTCTATCGGCTCGTCCAAGAAGCGCTCAACAATGTCCGCAAACACGCGCGCGCGACCAATGTGTGGATTGATTTGAAATTTCACGCCGACGTCGCGGCGTTGACCGTGCGCGACGACGGTACGGGTTTCGACATGATCAAAGCGCTGGATGCCGCGCGCGGCCGCGGCAGCGTCGGCATTTTACAAATGCGCGAACGCGCCGAGCGCGCGGGCGGCGCGTTTGAAATCGAAACCGCCGAAGGGCAAGGCACGACCGTGCGCGTAACCTTGCCGCTGTAATGATTCCACGCGGCGGCGCCGCCGTGTTGGACACCGCGCCTCATTCTGCTCATGAGGCGCGCTCACACAACCTCCGCGCCAATTCGCATGTCAGAAAATAATTGCCATGCTATCCACGATTCGCCCACCTCCTTTATGGCGCGTCGTCCTCTTGGGTTCGCTGCGCGCCGAACGCGATGGCTCGCCCGTCCCCCTCACCGGCGCCAAGACGGTCAGTTTGTTGGCGTACTTGATCCTCGCGCCGCGCGAGCTGCATCGCCGCGAAGTCATCGCCGATAAATTATGGCTCAACGCCGCGCCCGAACGCGTGCGCCGCAATTTTTCCGACGCGCTCTATCGCTTGCGCCAAACGCTCGATGCCGCATGGCTGTGGGTCGAAGGCGAAACGCTCTGCGTGCGCGCCGACGCCAATTTGTGGGTGGACGCGTGGGAATTTGAACGGCTGACGGAAAGCGCCAATATCCTCGACCTCGAACGCGCGGTCGCGTTGTATCAAGGCGACCTCGTTCCCGAAATTTATGACGATTGGCTTGTCCCCACCCGCGAAACTTTTCGCAATCAATTTTTGAGCGCGCTCGAAACGCTGGTCGCGCAATATCAAGCGCGCAACGAATTGACGCGCGCCTTGACCTTTGCCCGCCGTCTCGTCACAACCGAACCGCTGCACGAACACAATCATCAAACCTATCTGCGGCTCTTGGGGCGTCTCAATCGCCGCACCGAAGCGCTGGCGCACTTTGATTATTTGCGTCAGCTCTTGCGAACGGAATTGCAGCTCGAACCGATGCCCGAAACGCGCGCGCTGGCGGAAGCGATTCAACGTGAAGCGACCTTGAGCGTCGCCGTCGCGACGGTTGCCGAACGCACGCCGTTTGTCGGACGCGTCGGAGAACGAACCTGCGCGTTAAAAGTGGTCGAACAAGCTCTCGCCGGGCGCGGCGGTTTGTTGACCGTCGAAGGCGAGGCGGGGATTGGCAAGAGCCGTTTGTTGCGCGAACTCGGCGCGGGAGCGCGGTGGCGCGGCGCGCGCGTGGCGATGGGCAGCGCGAGCGCGAATCCTGACGCTTCACCGTTTGCGCCATTCGCCAATGCGCTCGAATTAGCTCCTGCAAGTCCGCGCGCCGCGCAGCTTGCCGCGCTTTTGGAACCTGAAACGCTTGCGGCGCTCGCGCCGTTGTATCCGTCGTGGAGCGAACGCGCCCCTTTGCCCGAGTTGCCGCCCGCGCAAGCGCGCGAACGTTTTCACCGCGCCGTCGTCACAACCGTTCAAACGCTCGCCGCCGCCGCGCCGCTCGTCTTGATGATGGACGACGCGCATTGGGCAGACCCCGCGCTGTGGGAAATGTGCGACGCCATTGTGCCGTCGCTTCAAACTCTACGCGTCCTCCTCATCCTCGCCTATCGCCGTCCCGATGTCGAAACGGGCGTGGGCTGGAATCATTTGCAGCGTTGGAATCGAATGGGATACTTGCAAACGCTCACGCTCGATTCGCTCCCGCCAGAGGACGTGGCGCAGCTGCTCCCTGCCGACCTGCGCGCCGAGACCGATTCGATTGCGCTGCTCACGGGCGGCAACCCCTTTTTTATCACCGAGTATTTGGCGATGCGGGCGGAAGGCGACGTGCCGGGCCGCGCGATTTTGACGGGACGATTGCGCGGGCTATCCGACGAGACGCGCGCCGCGCTCGAAGGCGCGGCAGTGTTGGGCGTCCAAGTCCCATTCCGCGCGTGGGCTCTAGTCGCAGAACAATCGCCGCTCGCACTCGCGGCAGCCAGCGAGCAATTGACCGCCAAATATTTTTTCCAGCCGACGGAAACGGGCTATGCGTTCACGCACGACCTCATCCGCGCGACAGTGTACGAAAGCATCGAACCCGCGCGGCGCCGCGCGCTGCACGCGCGCGCGGCGGACGCGCTGACCGCGCTGGAACCGAGCAATCTGCGCGCGCGCGCGTTTCATCTCGACCGCGCGGGCAGCGCCGACCAAGCCGCCGCGATGTATGCTCAAGCCGCGCAGCAAGCTCTGGCGCGTTTTGCGTTTCACGAAGCGCAGAGCGCATTCGAACATGCTCTCGAGCTGCTGCCGCCAAATGCGACGCGTGAACGCGCTGAAACCGCGCTCGCGCTCGCGGCGGCGTGCGATTACACCGGCGACCGCGAACCGCAAAGCCAAGCTGTGTCGCACGCGCTCGACGCGGCGTCTCAACTTGGCGATTTGAATTTGGAACTGCAAGCGCGCATTGCCGCCGGATATTTGGCGACCAAGACGGGACAGCACGCGGCGGCGCACGCGCAGTTGGATGATGCGCTCGCGCTGGCGGCGCGTCTCGACAACGCTGCCGCGCAAGCCGAGATTTATATCGAGTTGGGCGACCTCGAATTGCGAACCGGGCAGGTGAACGACGCCAAGACCCATTACGCGCAAGGTTTGATTCTGGCGCGGCAGGCGGAAAATCGAACGTTGGAAGCGCTCGCGTTGGACGGCTTAGGATTTGTGCTGCCTGCGGTCGGCGGCAAGCCGGAAGAGGCGCAAAAGTATTTGGAGCAATCGCTCGCGGTGCGGCGAAAAATTGGCGACCAGATGGGGCAGGCGCGCTCGCTGGCGAATTTGCTCGCGTTTTTGCAAACGCACGGGCAATGGGACCGCGTTCTGGCAATGGGCGAAGAGGCGCTCGCGCTAAATAAAGCCGTCGGGTATCGTCTCGGCGGCGCGGTGGTGCGCGCGGCGTTGGGTCTGGCGGCTGCCGCGCTCGGCGATTTTGAAAAAGCGCGCCAACTCGTCTCTGCCGCCATACAAGATTGCGCCGCGATGGACGATGCGGATGGCGTGGCGGTTTATACCACGAGCCAAGGTCAAATCGCCGCACGCGAAGGAAAATTCCAAGAGGCAGTCGCGCTGTTTGAGCAAGCATTGTCGCTCGCGCAAGCGCACGGCGCGACGCTGTATGCGGCGCTGGCGCAACTTGATTTGGGCGCGCTCTATCTCGCGCAAGGTTCACACGCGGCGGCGATTGCGCTGTTGGAGGACGCGCGCGCGGTGTTCATCGCCAATGGCGACGCGTTCCATTGGCGTTGGAGTGAAACGCTGCTCGCGTTGGCGCTGTTGGAAACGAACGAGCGCGAACGCGCAAGCGCGTTGGCGGACGAAAATTGGGCGGCGTTTCAAACCAAGTTGGAAGGCGAAGACCCCCAGTATTGGTTGTGGGCGCTCTATCGTCTGCTGTCCGCGCTGCAGCGTTCTGCCGAAGCGGAGGCGGTCTTGCGCGCGGCTTTTGCCGAGTTGCAGCG
>Ga0226835_1000320_pt1 | contig 65799 bp, 46 predicted proteins | sample LAC_MetaG_1_FD_163627 | JGI IMG/M metagenome (GOLD analysis project Ga0226835, IMG submission 163627) | Anaerobic ammonium oxidizing microbial communities from anammox membrane bioreactor (MBR) in UC Berkley, California, United States -... | ecosystem: Engineered > Bioreactor > Anaerobic >...
CCTGCCCCTCGGCGACGTTGGCGGGCACCGAGGCGGCGGCGCGGATCACCTGCTCGGCGATGGGCTTGAAGGGGGGCTTCACGGCCGCGGCGAGGGCGAGGGCCCCGGCGGCGGCCTCCAGGGCCCGGGCCTGGGCGGGTGGGAGAGGGCGAGGGGGTGTGGCTGGCATGGTTTCCTCCCGTTCGTTCATGAACCCCCTACCAGCCGCCGGGGAGGCCGGGGTCAAGGGTCGCGTCAGCGACCGCCCGCAGGGCGGCCGCAGCCCTTGACGCCGGCCGACCCGGCGGCTTTCGCCTTTGCGGGTGAACGAACGGGAGGAAACCGGGCCGCACCCGCGACATCACCAGCGCCCAGGCCCGGAGCCCGCGCCGCCGCCGCCGGCCGTGTCCGTGCCCGCGACCGTGTCCGTGACCGTGCCCCTGGGTGCGCGGGCCTCCGGCCCGCTCTCACGGTCGGTGCGGGCTTGCCGCGGCCGGCCCGGTGTCCGTGTCCGTGTCCGTGTCTGTGACCGTGACCGTGCCCCGGGGTGCGCGGGCCTCTGGCCCGCCTTCACGGCCGGTGCGATTTGCCTCGGCCGGCCCGGTGTCCGTGCCCGTGACCGTCGCCGTGTCCGTGGCCGTGTCCGTGTCTGTGACCGTGTCCGTGTCCGTGTCGGTGTCTCCCGGGCGGCGTGGCCTCGTGGTGTTCTTCCCTGCGGGTAGCGCCCGGGGCGGGCGCTGTCACAGGGGCGCCGAAGGCGACCGGCTGAAGGCCGGCTTGCCCTTGACAGCGCCCGCCCCGGGCGCTCTGGCGGTTCGCATGAACACCACTCGGACCACGCCGCCCCCGTCGACTCCGAACCGTTCCCTCACCGCTCACCAGCTGGCCCTCAAGGCCGCCGGCACCGCCGTCGCCCTGGCCCTCGGGCTACCAGCCCCGCTCAGGGCGGTGGCAGACCAGCTCATCCGCGCCGCCTCCTCGGTGCCGGCCAACCTGGCCGAGGGCGCCGGACGGGCAGGGCGGGACCGCCTCCACCACTGGCGCATCGCCTACGCCTCGGCCCTGGAGGCGGACAGCCACCTGCGGCTGGTGCTGGGCGCCGGCGCGGTGGACGGCGCCAGGGCGGCCGAGGTGCTGGGGCTGTTCGACCGCGTGCGGGCGCTGACCTGGCGGCTGATCCACCCGCGACGGTGACCGTGCCCCTGGGTGCGCGGGCCTCCGGCCCGCCTTCACGGCCGGTGCGATTTGCCTCGGCCGGCCCGGTGTCCGGGACCGTGTCCGTGCCCGTGTCCGTGCCCGTGCCCGTGTCCGTGTCCGTGTCAGTGTCCGTGTCCGCGCCCGTGTGGGGTGGCGGTGTTCGGGCTCAGGGGAGCGGAGCGGAGGGTGGCGGGGAGAGGGGGGCGAAGGGCCAGATGAGGGGCACGACCAGCATGGTGACGGCAAAGACCACCACGCTCAAGAGGGCCCCGGCGCGGGGAAAGTCCATGAAGCGGTAGTTGCCGACGCCGTATATCAGCACGTTGGCCTGATGCCCGATGGGGGTCAGAAAGGTGGTGGAGGCGGAGATGGCGATGGCCATCATGAAGGCGTGCGGCTGGACCCCCATCCCCACGGCGATGGCGATGGCGATGGGGGCCACCAAGACCACGGTGGCGGCGTTGGACATCACCGAGGTGATGATCGCCGTGAAGAGGAAGAGTGCCGCCATGACCACCAGCGGTCCGTGGTCGCCGGTAAGGGCCACCACCTGGTTGGCCAGCCAGCGCGCCGTGCCGGTGTGCTGGTCATCCATTGCGATGCTTAACGGTAACATGAGAGCGATGAGAAAGATCGCCCTCCACTCCACCTCCCGGTACATGTCGGCCACCGGCACGCAGCGGGTCAGGGCCATGAGCAGCACGGCCAGCATGCCCGCCACCGAGATGTGCATGAGGCCAGTCGCCGCTGTCAGTACTGCCCCCGCCATGATGGCCAGCGCCACGGGCATCCTGGCGGTGTCGCGGCGGGCGTGATCCAGGCGGTTGGTGACGAGAAAGTCCGAGCTGGCAGCCACCTGGGAGATGGCCTGCCGGGTGCCCTGGATGAGCAGCACATCGCCCATTTCCAGGGGGATGGAGGTGAACTTGTGGGCGATGTTCTTTCCCCGTCGGCGCAGCGCCAGCACCAGCACCCCGAAGTGGTTGCGCAGGTGCCCCTGGTTGATGGACTGGCCCAGCAGGTGCGAGCCGGGTGCCACCGCCGCCTCGGCCAGCTCCAGCTCGTCGTGGGTCAGCATCTCGTCCCTGAACTTGGTTTCGGCGATGATCCGCAGCGGGCCGCGATCCTTCTGGCGGATGAGGCCATCGAGGTCTCCTTCGACGATGAGGCGGTCGCCGGTCTGAAGAACGGTGGCAGGGTCGGGGGCGGTGTAGGTGCTACCGCTCGCCTCTCGCCGCACCTGGAGCACGGTGAGACCGTAGCGGGAGGGCAGCTGCGCCTCGGCGAGGGTCTTTCCCACCAGGGGGCTCCTGTCCGGCACCACCACCTCGGTGAGGTAGTCGGTGATGGTGTAGGAACGGCTGAGGTCTTCCTGCTCCCGCACGGGGATGAAGTGCCTCCCGACAAAGGCCATGAATAGCGCCCCACTGAGCATCACGGCGAGGCCGGTGGGGGCGAAGTCGAACATGCGAAAGCCGGCAAAGCCGGCATCCTCCAGGGCCATGGAACAGAGCAGGTTGGGCGGCGTGCCCACCAGCGTGGTCAGGCCCCCCAGCAGCGAGCCAAAGGAGAGGGGCATCAAAAGCTTGGAGGGGGCGTAGCCAGCTTTGTTGCCGATGGCGAACATGGCCGGCAGGAGGATGGCGGTGGCACCGATGTTGTTCATGAAGGCCGACATCACCCCCACCGTGAGCATCACCGCCAGGGTCAACATGACCGGGTTCGAACCACCCAGACGGGTGATGAGGTCGGCGAGGGCATCGGCCACGCCGGTGCGGATGAGGCCGGCGCTCAAGATGAACATGGCGATGACGGTGATCACCGCCGGGTTGGCGAAGCCCGAGAACCCCTCGGCGGGGGTGATGGTGCCACTGAGCACCAGGGTGAGGGCCACCACCAGCGCCACCAGGTCGGGCCGCATGATCTCGGAGGCGAACAGCGCCAGGGCGGTGGCGATCAATCCCAGCATGAGGTAGTGCTCCACGGTGCCCCCCTTTCGCTGACCGGGAAACTATAGAAAAGATACCCGCCGGCAGTCGAACGCCGCACCGTCGGTCTGCCGGAGGGGGCGGTGGGCCGCCTGCGTGGCAGCGGCCTCGACGGCGGCCAGGTTCGCGATCGCGACGAGGGGCCTTGTTGCTGGTGCAGCACGCACCTGGGAGGGAGGCGGCCATGCGCCGCGGCGCCTGGAGTGATCAGGGTGCGGTGGATGTGCTAGAGTCTTCCCTCGCAGGACGGGGATGGAGTCCCCCGCAAACTGCCGCCGAGGCTGATGACTCCTGCCGCTGGCGCTGCTGCCGCGGTGGGAGATCGGCTGGAAGGTCCCTCCTCACCCCGGGACAGGGCGCACGAGAAGGGCGCGACGACGCCCGGGGAGGGAGCGTGGAACACCTGTTCTTGGTTGCAACCCTGTGGCTGGCGCTGGCGGTGCTGGCCGCGATCATCGCCTTCCATCTGAAGATCTCCATCGCGCTGGTCGAGATTTGCGTCGGAGTGGCTGCCGGGGCGGCGGCGGGAGCGTGGAGCGGCGGCGAGCTGGTGGGCGCCAACGACGAGTGGCTACGGTTTCTCGCCTCTGCCGGGGCGGTCCTGCTCACCTTCCTGGCCGGCGCCGAGCTGGAGCCGGAGGTGATGCGCCGCAAGGTGCGGGAGGTCTCGGTCGTTGGTATGGTTGGATTTCTCGCTCCCTTTCTGGGATGCGCGGCGGTCGCCCACTGGGTGCTGGGGTGGGAGGTCCGCGCCGCCTGGCTGGCCGGCATTGCGCTGTCCACCACCTCCATGGCGGTGGTGTACGCGGTGATGCTGGAGACGGGCTTCAACCGTACCGAGTTCGGCAAGGGGATCCTGGGGGCCTGCTTCGTCAACGACCTGGGCACGGTGCTGGCCCTGGGGTTGATGTTCGCGCCGTTCACCTGGAAGACGGTGGCATTTGTCATTGCCGCCGTGGCTTCCCTCGCTGCCCTGCCGTGGATGACCCGCCGCATGACCGACGTCTACGCCCACCGCACCGCCGCCATTCGCGCCAAGTGGGTGCTGCTGGTGCTGTTCGGGCTGGGGGCGCTGGCCCTGTGGTCGGGCAGCGAGGCGGTGCTGCCGGCCTACCTGGCCGGCATGGTGCTGGCCGGCAACGCGGCGCAGGATTCCTTCTGGGTGCGTCGCATGCGCACCTTGACGGTGGGCTTTCTGACGCCGTTCTACTTCCTGCGCGCCGGCACCCTGGTGTCGGTGCCGGCCCTGCTCGCCACCCCACTGGTGTTCATCGCCCTGCTCGCCGCCAAGGTGGCAAGCAAGATCTTCGGTCTCTACCCCTTCATCGCCGCCTTCCGACAGGACCGCAACGAGCGCTGGTACTACACCCTGCTGATGTCCACCGGGCTCACCTTCGGCACCATCGCGGCGCTGTACGGCCTCTCGAAGGGCATCATCACGCCGGCCCAGTACTCGTTCCTGGTGGCGGTGGTGATCGCCAGTGCCGTTCTCCCCACCCTCGTCGCCACCTGGGCGTTCGTGCCACGCCACCTGCTGGCCGAGGCGGTGACCCCCACCGACGAGGAGGAGAGCATCACCGAGGAAGGCTGAGCGGGGCCGGGCTACTCCAGCCCCATCAATACGATCGGGACCTCACGGCGGCGATCGTCGCGGGTCACGGTGAGGGTGACGCGGGTACCCACCCCGGCGGCCTCGAAGGCGTGCAGCAGGTCGTCCACGGTGCGCACCGGCCTGCCGTCCACCGCCGTGATGATGTCTCCCAGCACCAGGCGCCCGGAGCGGCTGGTGGACAGCCCCTCCAGGCCGGCCCGCTCGGCGGGGGAGCGGGGGTTGACGGAGCGGATGATCACCCCCTCGATGCCCAGTCGCCGGGCGTAGCGGTCTGCCACCGGCACGATGCCGATCCCCGGCTGGATCGGCTTGCCGTGGCGGATGAGCTGGGGCACCAGCTGGGCCACCGTGTCCACCGGCACCGCGAAACCGATGCCGGCGGAGGCGCCCGAGGGGCTGAAGATGGCGGTGTTGACCCCCACCAGGCGGCCGGAGGAGTCCAGCAAGGGTCCGCCGGAGTTGCCGGGATTGATGGCGGCGTCGGTCTGGATGACGTCGCGGATGACCCGGCCGGAGGGGGAGCGCAGCTCGCGGCCCAGGGCCGAAACCACCCCCACGGTGAGGGAGTGGTCGAGCCCGAAGGGGTTGCCGATGGCCAGCACCCGCTGCCCTACCAGGAGCCGCGCCGAGGAGCCCAGGGGGAGGGGCACCAGGTGCCCCCGCGGGGCGTCCACCCTGAGCACTGCCAGGTCCTTGTCGGGGGCCACCCCGACGATGCGGGCGTCCCACTCGCTCTGGTCCGCCAGGGTGACGCGCACGGCGCTCGCGTCCTGGATGACGTGGAAGTTGGTGACCACGTGGCCGTCGCCGTCCCACACGAAGCCGGAACCGGATCCCTGGGGGATCTCGAACACGTTCATGGTGAAGAAGTCCCGTCGCAGCGCCACCGAGGTGATGTAGGCCACCGAGGCGGAGGCGGCGCGGAACACCTCGATGTCCCGCCGCTCCTCGGCGGACAGCTCGGCGGGAATGGGGATCGGAGTGGGCAAGGGGTCAGAGGGCGCGGCGGCACGCTGGGCGCGGCCGGGGCCCTGCGCCGGCTGGAACAGCACGGGGGGCGCCATCTGCCCCACCCCGAAACCCAGGGCGAGAAGCACCAGCGCGCCAGGAAGCGATCCTCTCCCAGACGTCATGGCCGACCTCCCTCTGCGGCGCCCGTTCGCGACGCCATGCCGCAAAGGTAAAGCAATTCGGCCGCCGCTGTCCCCCCTGCCGGGCCGGGTGGGGGACCAGTGGATCGGCTTGACGACGTCGGGCGAAGGGCGCATAGTGTAATCGTTTTCAGGCCGGGCGAGGCACCACGAGCGAGGGGGATTGCGAGCATGGGCACCGAGCAGGAAGAGGCGCTGGAGGGGAAGGGCAGGGGGGCGGCAGGGGGGCGCTACGGCCGCTTCGTCGAGGATGGTCGAGCGTTTGCCATCACCGATCCGCGCACTCCGCGCCCGTGGGTCAACGTCATCTCGAACCCGTCCTTTGGCCTGGTGGTCAGTCAGGCGGGCGGCGGCTTCACCTGGGTGGAAAACTCCCAGCTGGCGGTCATCACCAGGTGGGAGCAGGACCTCATCCGCGACCGTTCGGGCAAGTTCCTCTACCTGAGGGATGGGGACAGCGGGGCGGAGTGGTCGGCCGCGCCCGCCCCGGTGTGGGCCCCCTGGGAGGAGTTCGAGTGCCGCCACGGGCTGGGGTACACCACCTTCACCATGCACCTGCACGGGATTCGCTCGCGCTGGACCCTCTTCGTCCACCCCGGTGAACCGGTGGAGCTGTGGCTGGTGGAGCTGGCCAATTCCGGAGAGCGGGAGCGGACCCTCGAGCTGATGCCGTATCTGGAGTGGAACTGCGGAGTGGCCCCCTCGCCCCGTCGGGAGTTCACCAAGCTTTTCATAGAAAACGACTTCGATACACAGCGCGGAATTGCCGTGGCCACCTCGCACATGTGGGAGGTGCCCTCGGAGCGCTGGGGGCACTGGAACACCTCGTTCCCGTTCGTGGCTGCCTTTGGCGGGTCGCTGCCGGTGACCCAGGCAACCGGCGACAAGGAGGTTTTCCTGGGCCGCTACGGTGACCTCGCCAGGCCGGCCGCCCTGCGTCGGGAGAGCTGGCCGGCGAGGTTTGGCCGGCACGGAGACCCGGTGGTGGCGCTGCGCTCCCGGGTGGTGGTGCCGGCGCGCGGCGCGGTGACTGTGGGCTTTGCGCTGGCCGTGGGCAGGACGCGAGAAGAGGCAGAGGCGCGGGTGGCGGCGTGGCGCTCGCCCGAGGTGATGCGGCCGGTGCTGGCGGAGGTCGGGCGCGGCTGGCTCGAGCGCCTGCAGCCGGTGCAGGTGGCAACCCCCGAGGCGAGCCTCGACACCCTGGTGAACCTGTGGCTGCCCTACCAGACCATATCGGCCCGACTGTGGGGGCGCTGCGGCTACTACCAGCAGAGCGGTGCCTTCGGCTTTCGCGACCAGCTGCAGGACTCCCAGCTCTGGCTGGGCCTGGATCCACCGCGTTGCAAGGCGCAGATCCTGCTCCACGCCGCCCACCAGTTCGCCGACGGGTCGGTCTACCACTGGTGGCACCCCTTGAGCGAGCAGGGCCACGTCACCCGGATGAGCGACGACCTCCTCTGGCTGGCCTACGTGACCGCCAGCTACCTCAGGGAGACGCGCGACTTCTCGATTCTCGACGAGGCGGTTCCCTTCCTCGACGACCCTCACCCGGCGCCCCTGGCCGAGCACGTGCGGCGGGCCTTCGCCCGGGTGCGGCGGCGCTCGAGCCCGCGGGGGCTGCCCTTCATCGGCGCCGGCGACTGGAACGACGGGCTGTCGGCGGTGGGTCTGGAGGAGCGGGGCGAATCGGTATGGCTGGCGCAGTTCCTCGCCGGGTTGCTGGCCGACTGGGCGGAGATCGCCCGTCGCACCGGCGACGAGGCCACCGGGCGGGACTACCGGGCCTGGCGGGAGGCGCTCGTCACCGCCATCAACGCCCACGCCTGGGACGGCGAGTGGTTCGTGCGCGCCTGGCGGGACGACGGGCAGCCGCTGGGCAGCCGCACCTGCGAGCGGGGCACGATTTACCTCAATGCGCAGAGCTGGGCGGTGCTCAACGATGTGACGTCGCCGGAGCGGGCGGCGGCGTGCCTGGCAGCGGTGAAGAAGCACCTTGTGACCGAGGTCGGGGCGCTGCTGCTCACCCCCGCCTACGACCGCCCGGTGCGGGAAATTGGCTACATCACCCGCTACGCGCCGGGGATGCGGGAAAACGGCGGCGTCTACACCCACGCCGCCACCTGGGCCATCGCCGCCGCCGCCAAGCTGCGGGACGCCGAGCTGGTGGGGCGGCTGCTGGCGGCCATCAACCCCGTTGGCAAGGACCCGGAGCAGTACTGGGCGGAGCCCTACGTTCTGCCCGGCAACGTGGACGGCCCGGAGTCCCCCCACTTCGGTCGCGGCGGGTGGACCTGGTACACCGGCTCGGCGGCCTGGCTGCACCGGGTGGTCACCCAGTGGGTGCTGGGGGTGCGGCCAGAGTGGGAGGGGCTGCGGATCGACCCCTGCCTGCCCCCGGGGTGGCGACGGGCGTCCCTGGTGCGCCCCTGGTGCGGGGCCGTGTATCGCGTGGATATGGAAAGCGCAACCGGGGTCGGAGGAGGCGCGGTGGAGGCGCTGCTCCTCGACGGGGAGCCCGTCGGCTCTCCCTGGCTGCCCGTGCCGGATCGCCCCGGGGCGACCCACCGCGTGCAGGTGCGGCTCGGCTGACGCCCGCCCGGCGGTCGTCGCTGGGTCTGCCACCGCCGCCGTCGAGCCGCGCGGAAAAAGGCATCTCCTGCTCTCCAAGGGCCGCTGACCCCCTTGACAGATTCCTTTCAGGATTCTAGATTTTGGGCAATGAAAACGTTTACGGTCAGAATCAGGCAGGTCCCGGGGAGCGCGTAGCGATGCCGGCGACCATCCGGGAGGTGGCTCGGGAGGCGGGGGTGTCCATCGCCACCGTGTCGCGGGTGCTCAACGGCAAGGGGCAGGTGGCCGAGGCCACCAGGGCACTCGTGGAAGCCGCCGCGCGCCGCCTGCGCTACTCCCCCGATGGCGCCGCGCAGAGCCTCATCACTCGCCGCACCATGACCCTGGGCGTGCTGCTGCCGGAGCTGTACGGCGAGTTCTTTTCCGAGTTCATCCGCGGCCTCGACCTGTCGGCGCGCGGGCGGGGGTACCACCTGCTGGTGTCCTCCTCCCACTCCGACCGGCGCGAGATCGAGGCGATGCTGCGGGCGATGCGGGGGCGGGTGGATGGCATCGTGGTGATGTCCCCCGACGCCGATTCCTCGACGCTGGTGCGCGCGGTGCCGGAGACGATCCCGCTGGTGCTGGTCAACCCCAGCCGCTCGGACGAGCGTTTCGACGTCCTCGCCATCGACAACTACGGTGGAGCGTACGCCATCACCCGGCACCTTCTGGGCCTGGGACACCGCCACCTGGCCTTCATCACCGGCCCGGCCAACAACGTGGACGCCCTGGAGCGCCTGCGCGGATTTCGCGCCGCCGTGAAGGATCTGGCCGCCGACCAGATCGAGCTCCGCGAACTGGAGGGCGACTTTCGCGAGGAGTCGGGCTACCGGGCGGGACGCGCCCTGCTCAACGAGCGGTCACGCCCCACCGCGGTGTTCGCCGCCAACGATGCCATGGCCATCGGCGCCCTCTCCGCCTTCCACGAGGCCGCCGTGCGCGTACCCGACGACATTGCGCTCGCGGGGTTCGACGACATCCCCATCGCCCGGTTCGTGGCCCCGCCCCTGACCACGGTGCGGGTGGCCATCCGCCAGCTGGGAGAGCGGGCGGTGGAGCGCCTGTGCGTCGGCATCGACGCTCGTAACGGCCATGAGCGCCGGCTGGAGCGAGTGGCCACGGAGCTGGTGGTGCGGGCCTCCTGCGGCGGCGGCGGCAGGCCGGCGGCGGTGCGACGGCTGGGAGGAGATGCGTTGGGGGTGGACGAATGAGGACGGCTCGCCAGGGCAGGAGGGTACCGCCAGGGGGGCGCACCGCCTGCGCTTGAGGGGTGAGCCGAGGGAGAAATCGATCGTCGTGGTGTGTGCTCGAGGAGGAAAGGAGGTGGCACGGTGAAAGGAGAACGGATCGGCAGGAACGTGGCGCTGCTGCTGCTGCTGGCGGTGGCGGCAAGCGCCCAGACCAACACATCCTCGATCAGAGGGGTGGTGAGCGACGACAGCGGGCCGCTGCCGGGGGCCGCCGTGGTGGCCGTCAGCGCCACCTCGGGGTTCAGCTACGAGGCGTTCACCACCGCGGAGGGGGGGTACTTCCTCGGGGCGCTGCCGCCCGGGAAGTACCTGCTCAAAGTGACGGCCCCCTCGTACCAGCAGCAGCAGCAGGAGGTGGTGCTGCTGCTGGGGCAGAACGCCACCATCAACTTCAAGCTCAAGGTGGACGCGGTGTTCGCGGAGGAGGTCACGGTGGTGGGCGACCGCGTGCTGGAAACCCGCACCTCCCAGGTGGAAACCAACGTGACCCGGGAGCAGATCGAGCTGCTCCCGCAAGGTGAGCGCAACTTCCTGAACTTCGCGGCCCTGGCGCCGGGGGTGTACGTCACGGCGGACGAGAACGCCACGCAGACGTTCCGCTCGGCGGGGATGTCCGCCAAGCAGGTGAACGCCTTCATCGACGGGCTGTCCTACAAGAACGATCTCCTGGAGGGCGGCTCCTTCATGCAGGACGCCTCCAAGGGCAACCCCTTCCCGCAGAACGCCATCCAGGAGTTCCAGGTGCTCACCCAGAACTACAAGGCGGAGTACGAGAAGGCGGCCGCGGCGGTGATCACCGCGGTGACCAAGTCGGGGGGCAACGCCTTTCACGGGGATCTGCTCTACCAGTTCCAGAACAAGAGCATGACCACCCTCGACCGGCTCTCCAGGGAGCGCGGCCTGACCAAGCCGGACTACGAGCGGACCCAGGCCGGGCTCTCACTGGGTGGTCCCATCCTGAAGGACAGGCTCCACTTCTTCGCCTCGGTCGAGGTCAACGATCAGGATCGCTACAACCAGGTGTTTTACGGCTCCCTGTGGACCAGCCCCAACGTTCCCGCCGCGGTGAAGGAGCGGCTGTCCCGCTACCAGACCGGTAACATCGCCGCCCCCTTCGAGTCGCGCCTGTACTTCGGCAAGCTCACCTGGCAACCCGGGGCGGGCTCGGTGGTCGATCTCTCCTTCAACAACCGGGACGAGGACGAGCGGCGCGGCTTCGGCGGTCAGCGGGTGGCGGAGGGGGCCGAGCGGTTCCGCATCACCACCCGGGCGACGGTGGCCAAGTGGACGGCGACGCTGGGCGACTTCGCCTTCTCCGAGCTGACCGGCACGGTGCAGCAGATGCGCTGGTTCCCGAGCTCCTACAACGCCACTCTGCCCCGGGAAAACTTCATCGGCCTGCTGGACATCGGCGGCAAGGACGCCACCCAGGACTTCAAGCAGGACCGCCTGGGACTGCGCGAAGACCTGTCGTACTTCTTCTCCTGGCTCGGCGACCACACCGCCAAGGGCGGTTTCGCCGTCAATCGGATGGATTACAAGATCGAAAAGACGCTCTTCCCGGCTGGCCTCTATGAGTATCGGGACGCCGAGCAGTGGCAGTACCCCTTCCAGGCTCGACTGGGCTTCGGCGATCCCAAGCTGGAGTACTCCAACACCCAGTTCGGCCTCTACCTGCAGGACGACTGGCGCCTGAGCCCATCGTTCACCTTGAACCTCGGGCTGCGCTGGGATTACGAGACCAACATGCTCAACAACGACTGGGTCACCCCCAGCGAGCTGCGCACCGCCATGAACAACGCCTGCCGCACCTACTCGCAGCCGGTGGGCGGTAAGACCACCTGGTGCCTGAAGGACTTCCTCGACTTCTCCCGTTACACCACCGACGGCAACCAGCGCGACCCCTACAAGGGGATGATCCAGCCGCGCCTGGGCTTCGTCTGGGACTGGAAGAAGGACGGCTCCTCGGTGGTCTTCGGCGGCTGGGGCCGCTACTTCGACCGCGTGGTGCTGAACGACATCTTCGACGAGAAGTACCGGCAGAGCTACAAGATCTACTCCTTCTGCTTCGTTGCCGGGGCGTGCTCCAACCCCATCCCCTGGAAGCCGGAGTACCTGACGGCGGCGGGGCTGCGGTCGATCATCGCCTCGGGGCTGGTGCCCGGGCCGGAGGTGTTCCTGGTGGACAACCAGCTGCGGCCGCCGCGCTCCGACCAGTGGACGCTGGGGCTGCGCCAGCGGCTGGGGCAGAGCTGGCTGGGATCGTTGTCCTTCGCCTCGGTGCGAGCCACCAACGGCATGGCCTGGACCTTTGCCGACCTGCCCCCGGGAACGGCGTTCAACGACCGCTGGGGGAACAACGTGCCCATTGCCGGCTACGCCCGGGCCTTCCGCACCACCTCGGTGCGCAAGACCGACTACGACGCCGTCTACCTGACCCTCGACCGCCCCTTCACCCGCGAGGACAACTGGGGGTTCAACCTGGCCTACACCTACGGCAAGGCCGACGCCTACGGGCCCGGCACCGACGGCGTGATCTTCGCCCTCGACTACGTCTCCCCCGAGGAGTTCGACTGGCACCCGGCCGACTTCGACGAACGGCATCGCCTGGTGGCCAGCGGCACCTACGGCCTGCCGTGGGGCCTGCGCGCCTCGGGGATCATCACCCTGGGCTCGGACTTCCCCTTCACCATCTACGACGCCTCCCAGGGGTGGGACAAGTTCAAGGTGCGCTTCGGCGCCGGCCGTTTCGAAAAGCGGTCGTTCCTGGGCTGGGAGAACTGGGCGTACCGCTCGGTGGATCTGCGTCTGGACTGGGAGACGGCGGTGGGGGGTGGGTTCCGGCTCGGCCTCATCGGCGAGGCGTTCAACGTCTTCAACTATGTCAACGAGGGGTGCGCCGGCTGGTCCACCGGCTTCATCCCGCCCCAGGGCGAGACCAACGCCTCCTTCGGCAAGGGGGAGTGCCACTTCAACAGCCGGCGCTTCCAGGTGGGCGCCAAGGTGAGCTTCTAGCGGTTTGATCGGCACCCGGTGCGGCGCGGGTCGCTCGACCCGCGCCGCACCGCAGTTTTCTGTCGGGGTTACACTTTCGGAAAAGTCCGGGGGGTTCGAGGAGGGGTGAGGGGGTCATGAGCTGCCAGGGGACACCCATCGCGGCGCTGACGCTGGCCGGCCTGGCGGTGCTCGGGTGTGGATCGCCGGGACGGGGTGACGCAACCGAGGGACTGGAGGCCAGCACCGCTGCCGCCCGCCCGCCGCGGCCGGTGCTGGGGCCGGGCCGGGAGGACCCCTTCCTCGAGGATCTCCAGCGCCGCACCTTTCGCTTCTTCTGGGAAACCACCGACCACAGCACCGGCCTGGCCCCCGACCGCTGGCCCAGCGAGTCCTTCTCCTCGGTGGCCGCCATCGGTTTTGCCCTCACCGCCTATCCCATCGGCGTCGAGCGGGGCTGGATCACCCGGGACGAGGGGCGGCAGCGGGTCCTCACCACCCTCGATGTCCTCTGGCGGCTGCCGCAGGGGCCGGAGGTCTCCGGCACCGCCGGCTACCGGGGCTTCTTCTACCACTTCCTGCACATGCGCGACGGCACCCGCTTCGAGCGGGCGGAGCTGTCCACCATCGACACCGCCCTGCTCATGGCGGGGGTGTTGACCTGCCGGGAGTACTTCAGCGATCCCCACCCCGAGGAGGAGCGCATCCGCACCCGGGCGGAGGAGCTGTACCGGCGGGTGGACTGGCAGTGGATCCGGCCCCGGCCGCCGTTGATCGCCATGGGGTGGTACCCGGAGCGGGTGGGGGAGCCGGGTAACGGCTTCCACCACCTGGACTGGGTCGGCTACGACGAGGCCATGCTGCTCTACATCCTGGCCCTGGGGTCGCCGACCTTTCCCGTCGATCCCGCCTGCTGGCCGGCGTACACCTCCACCTACCAGTGGGGGTCCTTCCACGGCTTCGAGCACGTGGGGTTCGCCCCCCTGTTCGGGCACTTCTTCTCCCACATCTGGATCGACTTTCGCGGCATCCAGGACGCCTACATGCGGGGCAAGGGGATCGACTACGTCGAAAACTCCCGGCGGGCGGCGCTGGCCCAGCGCGCCTACGCCCGGGCGAACCCCGGCCGGTTCGTGGGGTACGGGGAGGAGGAGTGGGGCCTGTCGGCCTGCGACGGGCCGGCGGACGTCACCCTCACCTACGAGGGTCGGCCGGTGCGGTTCTTCACCTATGCGGCCCGCGGCGCCTCCCACACCGAGGTGCGCGACGACGGCACCATCACCCCCTACGCCGCCGCCGCCTCCCTGCCCTTCGCACCCGAGGCGGTGATCCCCACCCTGAAGGCCATGCACCGCCGGCACGGCGCGCACGTGTACGGCCAGTACGGCTTTCTCGACGCCTTCAACCGCTCCTTCACCTTCACCGGCATCCCCCTGGGGCACGGCCGTATCGTTCCCGGCTTCGGCTGGGTGGACGGCGACTATCTGGGGATCGACCAGGGACCCATCGTGGCCATGATCGAGAACTATCGCTCCGGCCTCATCTGGCGGCTCTTGCGCGGCAACCCCTACGTGGTGGAGGGGTTGCGGCGGGCCGGCTTCACTGGTGGCTGGCTGGAGGCGGGGCCTTGAGACCATGCGGCGGCTGAGCCTCCTCCTGGCCGCGGGCCTGGCGCTGGGGTGCGGCGCCGGCGAGGAGGGCGGGACGGTGGTGGAGCTGTGGGCCCTGGGCCGGGAGGGGGAGGTGGTCAAGGGGCTCCTGCCTGCCTTCGAGGACGAGAACCCGGGGGTGCGCGTTCGGGTGCAGCAGATCCCCTGGACGGCGGCGCACGAGAAGCTGCTCACCGCCTACGTCGGCCGTGCCACCCCCGACGTGGCGCAGCTGGGCAACACCTGGATCCCCGAGTTCGTGGCCCTGCGGGCGCTGGAGGACCTCACGGCGCGCTGCGCCGCCTCGCCGACGGTACGGGCGCAGGACCACTTCGCCGGCATCTGGGACACCAACGTGCTCGCCGGCAAGGTGTGGGGGGTTCCCTGGTACGTGGACACCCGCGTGCTGTTCTACCGCCGGGACCTGCTGGCCGCCGCCGGCTGGCCCCACCCCCCCCGCACCTGGAGCCAGTGGCGGGAGGCCATGGGGGCGGTCAAGCGGCTCGAGGGCGTGGGGGAGCGCTTCGGCATCCTGCTGCCCATCGACGAGTGGGCGCAGCCGGTGATCCTGGCCATGCAGCTGGGCTCCCCCCTGCTGCGGGAGGGGGGGCGCTTCGGGGCCTTTCGCGAGCCCCCTTTTAAGGAGGCGTTCACCTTCTACGTCGACCTCTTTCGCGACGCCCTGGCGCCGTTCGCCGGTCAGGTGCAGATCGCCAACGTCTACCAGCAGTTCGCCGAGGGACAGTTCGCCATGTACGTCACCGGCCCGTGGAATCTGGGGGAGTTCCGCCGGCGGCTGCCGGCCGGGCTCCAGGACAGCTGGGCCACCGCCCCCCTGCCGGCTCCCCGCGAGGAGCTCTACCCCGGGGTGTCGCTGGCGGGGGGGGCGAGCCTGGCCATCTTCCGGGCTTCCCCCCGCAAGGAGGCGGCGTGGCGAGTGGTGGAGTTTCTCTCCCGCCTCGAGGTACAGGTGGAGTTCTTCCGCCGCACCGGTTCCCTGCCCGCCCACCGGCAGGCCTGGCGGGACGAAGGACTGGCGGCGGATCCCCGGGTGGCCGCCTTTGCGGCGCAGCTGGAGCGGGTTCAGCCCACCCCGAAGGTCCCCGAGTGGGAGCGCATCGCCCAGCGTCTGTGGGAGGCCGCGGATGAGGTGGTGCGGGGCGGCCGATCGGTGGCCAGGGCCCTCGAGGATCTGGACCGTGACGTGGACGCCATGCTGGCGCGGCGGCGACAGCTGCTGGAGCTCCAGGGGGAGCAGCGATGACGGGCGCGACGCGGGCCGAGGGGTGGGCGGGGTGGGCATTCGTGGCTCCGGCCCTGGCGGTGATCGGCCTGTTCTTCGTCTTGCCGGTGCTGGGGGGGTTGGTGCTGTCGTTCACCAACTTCGACATCTACGCCATCGGCGATCCCGGCACGGCGGCGTTCGTGGGTCTGGCCAACTACCGCGAGGTGCTGGGCTCGTCCCTGTTCTGGCGGGCGCTTCTCAATACCTTGTACTTCGTGCTGGTGGGGGGACCCCTGTCGGTGGCCGCCTCCCTGGGGGCTGCCCTGCTGGTGAACTCCCCCCTGGCGCGCGCGAAGGGGCTGTTTCGCACCGTCTACTTCGCCCCCGTGGTGACCACCCTGGTGGCGGTGGCGGTGGTGTGGCGCTACCTCTACCACCCCCGTTTCGGCCTGCTGAACCGCCTGCTGGAGGCGCTGGGGGTCGGGGCGGTGGACTGGCTGGGGGACCCCCGCACCGCCATGCCCGCCATCATCCTGGTGGCGGTGTGGAAGAGCTTCGGCTACAACATGGTGATCTTCATCGCCGGCCTGCAGGCGATCCCCTCAAGCCTGTGGGAAGCGGCGGCCATCGACGGGGCGGGGTGGTGGCGGCGCCTGTGGCACATCACCCTGCCGTCCTTGAAGCCCACCTTCGTGTTCGTCGGGCTCACCACCATGATCGGCTATTTCCAGCTGTTCGCCGAGCCCTACGTCATGACCGCCGGCGGCGGGCCGTTGAACGCCACCTTGAGCGTGGTGCTGCACATGTACAAGGAAGGCTTCCGCTGGTGGAACATGGGGTACGCCGCCGCCGTCGCTTTCGTGCTCTTCCTCATCATTTGCGTCGCCACGCTGGTCCAGCTGGGGCTGCAGCGGGAGAGGCGGAGATGAGGACGCGGCTTCCCGCGCTGGCGGTCAACCTCGGCCTGCTGGCGTTGGCGCTGGTGACGCTGGCGCCGCTGCTGTGGATGGCGTCGGCGTCGTTGATGCCCACGGGGGAGGCCAGCGCGATCCCCCCCCGCCTGCTCCCCAGCCGCCCGACCCTGGGCCACTACCGGGACCTCTTCACGCGGCTGGAGGTGGGCAGGTACTTCCGCAACTCCCTGGTCCTCTCCCTGGCGGTCACCGGCCTCTCGCTGCTGCTCAACTCCATGGCCGGCTACGCCTTCGCCAAGCTGCGCTTCGCCGGCCGGGAGCGGCTGTTCGCCGCCCTGCTGGCGGCGCTGGTGGTGCCGGCGCAGGTGGGGATGCTGCCGCTCTTCCTGCTGCTGCGGTCGCTGGGGCTGGTCAACACCCTGTGGGGGGTGATCGTCCCGGGGATGGCCAGCGTCTTCGGCATCTTCCTGATGCGCCAGTACGCCCTGTCGTTGCCCGACGAGGTGCTGGAGGCGGCGCGCATGGATGGCGCCTCGGAGTGGCGGATCTACCGGTCGCTGGTGCTGCCCATGTGCCGGCCCATCCTGGTGACCCTGGGGGCGTTCACCTTCATGGGCACGTGGAACGACTTCATGTGGCCGCTCATCGTGCTCACCGACCAGTCCCGCTACACCCTGCCGGTGGCCCTGGCCAACCTCTCCGGGGAGCATGTGCAGGACATCGAGCTGATGATGGCCTCCTCGGTGCTGACCGTGCTGCCGGTGTTGCTGCTGTTCCTGGCCCTGCAAAGGCACTACCTGGCGGGCATTACCCTGGGGGGGGTGAAGGAGTGAGGTTTGCAGCAGTGAAGGTGCCGTCCGACATCTCCGGAGCGCGGCGGGGTGGCTGGCAGGTAGTGGCCGCAGTTACTGTGATCTGGGGGCTGTCCGCCCACGCCGAGGTCCCCATCCTGCTGGACGACTTCGAGCAGCCCGGGCTCTGGGAGGCTCGCCCCGCCGACGGGGTGGCGATGACGCTGACCTCGGCCGAGGCCGCCTGCGGCCGGGCCATGCGCCTGGAGTACGACTTCCGCGGACGCGGAGGGTGGGCGGCGGCGCGCCGGTCCCTGCCCCTGGAGCTGCCCGACAACTGGGAGCTGGCGCTCGCCTGGAGAGGGTCGGGGGGGCGGCAAACCCTGGAGGTCAAGCTCCTTGATCCCTCGGGGGAGAACGTCTGGTGGGCGGTGCGTCGGGACGTGTCGGCACCCCTGCAGTGGCAGCCCCTCGTCCTCAAGAAGCGGCACTTCTCCTTCGCGTGGGGCCCCGCGGGCGGGGGCGAGCTGCGCCAGGTGGGGTACGTGGAGTTCGCCGTCACGGCCAGCGAGGGGGGGGCCGGGGAGGTGTGGTTCGACACCCTCACCCTCACCCCGCTGCCACCCCCCCAGCCGTACCGGGGCACCCCGGTGCTCCAGGCCTCGGCGTCGGCGGCGGGCAGCGGGCCCGAGCTGGCGATGGACGGCTCCCCGGGCTCGGCGTGGCGCTCCCCCCCCGGGGCGGTGGAAGAGGCGTGGCTGGAGGTGGAGTTCGGCCAGCGGCGGGAGCTGGGGGGCCTGGTCATCACCTGGGGGGAGGGTTCGGCCCCCGCCGCCTACGCCGTCGAGCTGTCGCCCGACGGCGCGCACTGGCGCGAGGCGTGGCGGGTGGCGGCGGTGCACCCGCGGCGCTCCTGGGTGCCGCTGCCCGAGGCCGAGGCGCGGGGGGTGCGCCTCTCGATGCAGGGGGTGCTGACCGAGGGGGTGGCGGTGGCGGAGCTGGAGGTAAAGCCGCAGGAGTTCTCCGCCACCCCCAACGAGTTCATCGGCGCGGTGGCGCGGCAGGCCCGGCGGGGGGTGTACCCCCGCGGCGTGCTGGGGGAGATGAGCAGCTGGACGGTGGTGGGGGCAAGCCCCGGCGGGAGGTGGCGGGGGCTGGTGAGCGCCGACGGCGCCTTCGAGGTCGCCCCCCGGGCCTTTTCCCTGGAGCCCTTCGTCTGGCTCGAAGGCCGCCTGCTCACCTGGGCAGATGTTGAGATATCGCAGTCACTTCTGGATGGACAGCTGCCCATCCCCACGGTGCGGTGGTCCCACCCGCCCCTCTCCCTGGAGGTGACCGCCCTGGTGGCGGAGGGTTCGACCCCGGCCACCTGGCTGCGCTACCGGCTGGCCAACCACGGGGACGGGGCGGTCGCCCCCGCCCTGCTGCTGGCCCTGCGCCCCTGGCAGGTCAACCCTCCCAGCCAGTTCCTCAATACCCCCGGCGGGGTGGCGGAGCCGCAGGCCCTGACCATCACCCCCCACCGGGCGGCGCTCGAGCCGGCCAACCTGCACCTCTTTCTCCTCACGCCTCCCACCGCTGTCGGGTCGGTGCCCTTCGACGGGGGGGACATCGTCGACCGCCTGGAGCGGGGGGAGCTGCCCCTCGCCGCCCCCCACGGTCCCTACCCCTCCGGGGCCTGGCGGTGGGAGCTCCAGCTGCCCCCCGGCGGGTGGGCGGAGGTGGTGGTGGTGCTGCCGCACCTGGAGGAGGGGCAGCGCCCCGATCCGCCGGCGTGGCGCGAGGCAGCGTCGGGGGGCAGGAGCGCCGGGGCGGCCTTCGCTGCGGAGCTCGAGCAGGCCGCCCGGCGGTGGCGAGAGCGGCTGGGCCGGGTGGTGTTCCGGCTGCCGCAGCAGGCCCAGGAGGTGCTGGACACCGCCCGGGCCAACGAGGCGTTCGTCCTCATCAATCGGGACGGCCCGGCTCTCCAGCCCGGGGCGCGGGCCTACCGGCGCAGCTGGATCCGCGACGGGGCGATGATGGCCGCCGCCCTGCTGCGCCTGGGGCACGCCCGGGAGGTGAAGGACTTCGCCCGCTGGTACGCGCCCTTCCAGTACGAGGACGGCAAGGTGCCCTGCTGCGTGGACCACCGGGGGGCGGACCCGGTGCCCGAGCACGACAGCCACGGACAGTTCATCTTCCTGGTGGCGGAGACGGTGCGGATCACCGGCGACCGCGCCTTCGCCGCCGAGCTGTGGCCGCGGGTGGAGGCGGCCGGGCGGGCCATCGACGCCCTGCGCCACCAGCGCCGCACCCCCGCCTTCAGGGAGGGCGAGGCTCGCCGCTTCTTCGGCCTCCTGCCCGAGTCCATCTCCCACGAGGGGTACTCCGCCCGGCCCATGCACTCCTACTGGGACACCTTCTGGGCGCTGCGGGGCCTGGCTGACGCCGCCTGGCTGGCGGGGGAGCTGGGGGACCGCCAGGCCGCCCGCCACTGGGCCCGCTCCGCCCGGGAGCTGGAGGAGGACGTGCAGGCCTCGCTGGCCGCCACCATGGCGCAGCACGGCATCGACTACCTGCCGGGGTGCGCCGAGCTGGGGGACTTCGACCCCACCTCCACCACCGTGGCCCTCTCGCCGGCGGGGATCGCCCATCGGTTGCCGCGGCCCGCCCTGGAGCGCACCTTCACCCGCTACTGGCAGCACTTCGTGGCCCGCCGGGACGGGCAGACCCCCTGGGTGGACTTTACCCCCTACGAGCTGCGCACGGTGGGGAGCTTCCTGCGGCTGGGGTGGCGGGAGAGGGCGTGGGAGCTGCTGGAGTGGTTCTCCCGCCACCGCCAGCCGCCCGCCTGGCGGCAGTGGCCGGAAATCGTCTGGAGCGATCCCGTCACCGCCCGCTTTCTGGGCGACCTGCCCCACACCTGGGTGGGCTCGGACTTCCTGCGCGCCTTCCTGGACATCTTCGCCCACGAACGGCCCGGGGATGAGGCGCTGGTGCTGGCGGCCGGCGTCCCCCCGGGGTGGCTGGAGAGCGGCGAAGAGATCGCCGTGCGCGGGCTGGGGACCTACTACGGCCCCTTGACCTACTCCCTGAGAACCCAGGAGGGAAAGGTCCGACTGCGCATGGAGGCGGGGGTGCGCATCCCCCCCGGCGGTCTGGTGGTGGCGCTGCCCGGCATCCCGGCCGGGTGGGAGGGAAGGGTCAACGGGCGTCGGGTGCGCGCTTCGCCGGCCGGCCACTTCGCCGTCTTCGAAGTGCCCTTCGATCTGGTGGTGACGTGGCCGGCGCGGGTGCCATGAGGCGGCTTGCGGTGCTCGCCGGGGTGATGGCGGTGGTCGCCGGGGTGATGGCGGTGGTCGCCGGGGTGCTGGTGCTGCGGGCGGGCGGGAGTGCCAGGGCGCACCTGATCAGCCGCGGGGTCAAGGTCGACGGCCAAGTGTACCCGTACGCGGTCTACCTCCCGCCCGGGTACTCGGCGCAGCGGGCGTGGCCACTGGTGGTCTTCCTGCACGGGCGGGGCGAGAGCGGCACCGACGGCCGCAAGATGCTCACCCAGGGGCTGGCGCCGGCGCTCGAGGCAGAACCCGGGCGGTGGCCGGCGGTGGTGCTCTTCCCGCAGAAGCCCAGTGAGGACAGTCAGTGGGAAGAACACGAGGGCGCCGTCGTACGGATGCTCGAGGAGGTACGCCGCCGCTGGCGCATCGATGCCAGCCGCATCTACCTCACCGGTCTGTCGCAGGGGGGCCACGGGACCTGGGTGCTGGGCGCCCGCCTCCCGCAACTCTGGGCCGCCCTGGTGCCGGTGTGCGGCTTTGCCGCCGCCCGCGGCGGGGGCGACGCCGCCTTCCGGGGCTCCGCAGCGCAGCTGGGGGAGACCGTGGCTCACCTGCCGGTGTGGGCGTTTCACGGTGAGGACGATGACGTCATCCCGGTGGCGGAATCCCGGGCGCTGGTCGCCGCCCACACCGCCGCCGGGGGCTCCTCGCGGCTGACCCTCTACCCGCAGGTGGGTCACAACTCGTGGGAGCGGGCCTACCGGGAGCCGGAGCTGGCCCCGTGGCTCCTTTCCCAGACTCGCGGGGAGTGACTCACGGTTCGCCCAGAACGGCGCCGTGGGTGGCGATCACCTGCCGGTAGAACTCACCCGACGCCTTCACGGTGCGCTCGAGGGTGGCGAAGTCCACGTGGATGAGCCCGAAGCGGCGGGAGGTGCCGAGGCTCCACTCGAAGTTGTCCAGCAGCGACCAGGCGAAGTAGCCCCTGAGGTCCACCCCGCGAGCGATGGCCCGGCGGGCGGCGCGCAGGTGCTCGGCGAGGTAGGCCACCCGCCGGGGGTCCTGCACGCCGCCGGGGGGGGCCTGGGGGGGGTCAGGGAAGGCGGCGCCGTTTTCGGTGACGTAGATCGCCGGGCGGCCGTAGCGCCGGCTCACCCACACCAGGATCTCCTCCAGCCCCGCCGGGAAGACCTCCCACTCCATGGCGGTGTGCAAGGCCTGCTCCTGCCGCACCCGCCCGGCTTGGTCGGGGATGGCCGTGGGGTCGTGGCGCACCACGCCGCGGGTGTAGTAGTTCACGCCGATGAAGTCCACCGGGGTGCGGATGAGGGCGAGGTCCTGCGCGCTCACCGCCGGCCAGGCCTCCCCGTACATGGCCGGCAACTCCTCGGGGAAGTGGCCGAAAAACACCGGGTCCAGAAACTGCCGGTTCCAGTAGGCCTCGGCCCGACCCGCCGCGGCCACGTCGGCGTCGGCCTGGCTGGCCGCGTACTTGGGCTCCAGGTTCACCACCAGCCCCACCTGGCTCGCCCCCTCGGCGCGGGCCGCCTGGACGGCGGCGCCGTGGGCTCGCAGCAGGTTCACGGCGGCGCGGGCGGCGGCGAAGGGGCAGCGCTGACCGGGGGCGTGCACCCCGTGCAGGTAGCCGGCGTCCACCACCACCCACGGCTCGTTGAGGGTGGCCCACAGCCGCACCCGGTCGCCCAGGCGGCCCACCACCAGCCGGGCGTAGTCGGCAAACCAGTGCGCCACATCGGGGTTGCGCCACCCCCCACGGTCGTCCAGGGCGGCGGGCAGGTCCCAGTGGTAGAGGGTGATGAGGGGGGTGATCCCGGCGGCCAGCAGCCGGTCCACCAGGGCGTCGTAAAAACCCAACCCGGCCGGGTTGACCCGTCCGGTTCCCTCGGGCAGCACGCGGCTCCAGGAGATGGAAAAGCGGTAGGCCGACAGCCCCAACTGGCGCATCAGCTCCACGTCGGCGGCCCAGCGCCGGTAGTGGTCGCAGGCCACGTCGGCGGTCTCACCGGTGACGATGCGCCCCGGGGTGTGGGAGAAGCGGTGCCAGATGGAGGGCCCCGCCCCGTCCGCCAGGGGGGAGCCTTCGATCTGGTACGCCGAGGTCGCCGCGCCCCAGAGGAAACCCGCCGGGAAGCGGCGCGGCTCCTTCGCGGACTCGGCGGCCTCCGGGGTGGGGCCGCCACTCATGGCGCAGCCTGGGATCGGGTGACGCCTTCCCCCGGGAGGGGCAGCCGCCTGGTGGTGACGGGGTCAAAGAAGTGCAGCTGGTCGAGAGGCAAGGAGAAGATGACCACCTCCCCCAGGGCCAGCGACGGAGCGCCGGGCAGGCGCGCCGCCAGGGGCGCGCCGGCCAGGCGGGAGTGCACCACCGCCTCGCTGCCCAGCGCCTCGGTGACTTCCACCTCCACCCGCACCGGCACCGCCCCGGGCACCTGCCCCAGCCGCATCTGCTCGGGCCGCACCCCCACCAGCACCTCCCCCGATGAGGCAGCCAGCACCGCCCGCCGCTGCTCGGCGCCGAGGGGCAGGGTGACGCCGTCGATGTGGAGCGTCTGTCCGCCCTCGCCGATCCTCCCCGGCAGCAGGTTCATGGGCGGGGTGCCCAGGAAGGAGGCCACGAAGGTGTTGGCGGGCCGCTGGTACAGCTCCATGGGGGGGCCCACCTGCTGCAGCTCCCCCCCTTTCAGGACCGCCACCCGCTGCCCCATGGTCATGGCCTCCACCTGGTCGTGGGTGACGTACACGGTGGTGGTGGCCAGCCGCCGCTGCAGGCGGGTCAGCTCCGCCCGCATGCTCACCCGCAGCTTGGCGTCCAGGTTGGACAGCGGCTCGTCGAAGAGGAACACCTGGGGGTGGCGGACGATGGCCCGCCCCACCGCCACCCGCTGGCGCTGGCCCCCGGATAGCTCCCGCGGGCGGCGGTCCAGCACCCCCTCGATCTCCAGCAGGCGGGCGGCCTCGCTCACCCGTTGGGCGACGTCCTCCCTGGGCATTCCCCGCACCTTGAGCCCGAAGGCCAGGTTCTCTCGCACCGTCATGTGGGGGTAGAGGGCGTAGCTCTGGAACACCATGGCGATGTCCCGCTCCTTGGGGGGCAGGTGGTTGACCACCCGATCGCCGATGGTGATGGTGCCGGCGCTTACCTCCTCCAGACCGGCCAGCAGGCGCAGCAGCGTCGACTTGCCGCACCCGGAGGGCCCCACCAGCACCATGAACTCCCGGTCCTCCACCTGGAGGTCGAGGGGCCTGATGACGGTGGTTGCGCCGAAACGCTTCTCTACCCTGTCGAACCTCACCTGCGCCATCGTCGCGATCCCGGAAGAAAGTGTAGCAGGCTGTTGAGACAGGCTCGCTCAGGGGAGCCGGATCTCGGCGGGCCGCGAGGCTGTCGCCTGTACTCGGCGTGCTTCCATCATCGCGTGGGCGTTGAAACTTGTCGTCATCGGCGCTATAATTAATAGAAAAGGAGGGTTTTTCATGCCCGATCGAGTAGGGGTAATAGGCCTGTTCTTGATGCTACCGGCATTCGTCGTGGCCTCTGCCGATGACCACCAAACGGGCTGGTTGATAACTGTGAGCAGTGATGTGGTGGCAGGGGGGCAGCAGCGGCTGAGAGTCACTCTCGGCGATTGTCCCGAGGTCGTCGCAGTACGAGTATTCTCGGAACCCAGTCACTCACTGCTCGCCGCCGCCATCGACGGTCGTTTCGCCGCGACGCTGGCCGGCAAAGAGTGGCTGGCGCGCGTGGAAAGTGGATCGCCCGGTGCACCTCTGCTGACGACGCAGTTGCCGGGGGCCGATTTCGTAGTCCAGGCGCACGGGCGCCCGGCAGAGGATTCGCGGATCTCCGTCTGGATGCTAGGAACATGGGGCAATGAGGGGCAGGGTGAGCGACTCGTGGCCGATGCCCTGGTCGGTACTGGGCCTTTCCATTTTTCTGCCGCTCGTGGGGAGGGAGAGGCCATCGAGCACTGCTGCTCCGGCTTCCCGTGTCCGCGCATGTGCGTGACTTGTAAGGGCCCAGCCTTTACGTGCTGTCTCAGCCCCTGTTGCGAAATCAGCTGCGGCCACGTCAACTGCTGCAATTAGTACAATGGCAATTGGCGCCCGGAGGGCGCCATGAGGCGGCGGGCTAGCGGAAGGTGAGCTCCAGCGGCCGTCCTGAGCTGGTGGAGGACGAACGCTCCAGGCGGTCGCCCGCTGTCTGCGCCGAGATCTGCCAGCGACCGGGGGCAAGGCGCCCCAGGGCCAGGGCGCCGGCGGCGGACAGCCGCACCCCCGGCGCCCACCCCGACAGTAGGGGGGTCACCGCCACGCCGTCCGGGGAGGCTACCTCCAGCTGAGCCAGGGCCGCCCCGGCGCAGCCGGGGGCGAGGCAGGCCAGCTGGAGGTCGCTGCCCACCGGCAGCTCCACCAGAAGGAGGGCGCGCCCGGTCTCGGGCAGCTCCACGGCGGTCACCCCGGCTCCCGCCAGGGGCTCCGCCCACAGCAGGTGGTAGCGCCCCGCCGGGACGGCGGGGAAGGTGAGCGTCTCCCCGGTGGCCAGGCGCGCCGCCAGGGGCTGGACGCTGCCCGCTGGCAGCAGCACCGCCTGGACCCCGGTGACGGCCTCGCCGGCGCGGCGAAAGTGCACCTCCAGGGGGGCTGCCGGCAGCCGCTCCGGCGGGCGGGACACCAGCAGGGGGCCCTCGCTGGGGACCTGCACCGCCACCCGAAAGCTGCCGCCCCCGGGGGGTTGCACCTCCAGCACCGCCCCCCCGGCGGGCACCCCGGCGAGGGCGAAGCGCCCCTCCCCGTCGCTGCTGCCCCGCGCCAGCGGCCGGTTGGCCAGATCGTAGAGGTGAAGGGGGATCGGTTGCCCGTCCACCGGAGGCGGCAGGAGTCGACCGGTGAGAGTGTGCCCCGCCCCTTCGAGGATCACCCGGGCGGTGTCGGCGTCGGGCACGGTGAAGGTGCGGCTGACGCTCCCCGCCGGGGTGCGCCAGCTGGCCAGCAGCGGCCCCGGCGGCACGTCGGCCAGGGTGAAGGTGCCGTCGGTGGCGGTGGCGGTCACGGCGAACCAGCTGGAGCCTCCCCAGCGCAGCACCCCCTCGGGAGTGGTGACCTGCAGGATGGGGCGCTGCTCCCAGCCGTCCGCCAAGGAGCTGAAGCTCGCCGTGACGCCGCCCTGGTACACCCCCTCCTGCTGCACCACCCCCGTCACCTCCACCCCGACGGTACGCAGGGCCAGCTCCCGCCCCGCCGGGTGTTCCACCCCCTGGGCGAGGAGCCTGCGGGGGCCCCGCCGCGCCTCCAGCCGGTAGCTGCCGGGGGCCAGGGCGGGGAAGGCGAAGCGCCCCTCCCCGTCGCTGCTGGTGGTGGCCAGGGGGTCGGGGAACTCGCCGGCGGCGTCCCGCAGCCACAGCTCCGCCGCCGCCACCGGGGTTCCCTGGCGGTCCTCCAGCTGTCCGGCCAGCGGCACCCCCTCCCCCAGGGCCAGCACCCCCAGGTCGGTGAGGCGTGGTGCGGGCACGTCCTCCACCCGCCAGAGGGCGGCCCGCCCCTCGGCCTCCAGGCGCACCAGGTAGCGCCCGAGGGGCACTCCCCCCAGGCGGAAGGAGCCGTCGGAGCCGCTCACCGCCGCCGCCCGCCGCCGGTGGCGGACGGCCAGGTACGCCTCCGGCCCCACCGGCAGCACCTCCACTGTCGCCCCGGCGAGGGGCTCCCCGGTGCCGGCGTCCACCGCCCGGCCGGTAAGCCCACCGCCGGTGTCCAGCACCACCGGCCCCAGGTGCAGCCGCTGCCCCGCTCCCACCTCCAGGGGCGAGAGATGGAGCGCCGCCAGCTGGCGGGGGTAAGGGGTGACGCGGTACCGCCCCGGCCCCGCCAGCGGTACCAACAGGCGCCCCTGCTCACCGGTGGAGAACGTGCGGCGCTCGCCGGGGCAGCGCTCGTGGCAGTCCAGGCGCTGGCTGGCGACGCTCACCTCGCCGCGGTAGGGGCCCTCGGGGGCCAGCAGGAAGGCCTCCACCCCCTCCCGGCAGGCCAGGCGCAGGGTGAGTGCGGCCGCCTCCTCGGCGGTGGCGAGGGTCCAGCGCCCCGCCACCAGATCCTCTCGTTCCGCGGTCAGCTCCACCGGCAGCTGGCTCACCCCCAGCAGGAAGGTACCGTCGGGGCGGCTGGACTCCTCGCCGCCCGGCCAGCGCAGGCGCGCGCCGGCCACCCCCTGCCCCGAGCAGTCCACCACCGCCCCCGCCACCGTGACGCCGGGAGAGAGGGCCAGGGGTTGGCTGGGGAGCTCGGCGAGCTCCCAGCGCCGGGTGGCGAAGGCCGGGACGCTCACGGTCAGAGTGACGGGTGGGGGGAGAGCCGGCAGGACGAACTCGTCCCTCTCGTCGATGGCGGTGCAGCGCTCCACCACCACCTCGCCGCCGGGCATGGGCAGGCGGGCGCGGGCGCAGGCCCGCCCGCCGGGGCCGCCGGGGGGGGTGGCCAGGCGGCCCGGCCAGGGCCTCTCCTCCAGCACCAGGCGGGCAGGCAGGGCGCCCCCTTGGGCGGCCAGGCGCAGGGGGGCAAAGTGCGGGTGGTCCACCACGATCACCGCCCCGGCGCGCCGGGGCAGGGCGACGGGCAGGCGACCGTGGGCATCGGTGGCGGCGACCAGGCGGGGCGGGGTGAGGCGATCGAGGGTGGTGGCCCCGCCCTCCCACCCCAGCACCACTCTGGCCTCAGCCACCGGGTGCCCCCGCGGGTCCACCACCTCCAGGGCAGCGCCGCGGGCGGCCCCCAGCGCCAGGGCGACGGGGACCAGCCAGGTGAACCGCAGGGTCATGGTAGTGCGACAGCGTACCTCATGGGCGCCGCGGTGTCACCCGCGGCGTCGCCGTGGGGGCGGGCCAGGGACGGTCCAGCAACTCCGCGGGCAGCTCCACTTGAAGGCGACCAGTTTCTCTCCTGTCAAGTTGCCCACCGGGTGGCACCCGACCAGCGGGGGATGAAACGAGAGTCTGGAGTTTCTCTGGAGGGCCACCCACGAGAGGGCCATGTCCGTGTCGGTATCCGTGTCGGTGTCTGCGCCGGTTCCCGTGCCGGCGCCCGTGCCCCTGCCGGTGCCTCCCTGGCGGCGTGGCCTCGTGATGCTCAGCTGGGGGGGTAGCGCCGCGGGGTGGCCGCTGTCAAGTTTCTCTGGAGTTGCGCACCGGGTGGGACCCGACCAGCGAGGGATGACACGAGAGCCCGGAGTTTCTCTGGGGGTGCTGGGTGAGCTCACAAATGCTGGCGCACCGCCTCTCCCACAGCAGGCGAAGGAGTTCCAGCTCGGCGGCGGTGATCGGGGCGGGGGCGCGTGGCGTCATTATCAATCAATTTGTCTGATATCAGTATGGGGCGATGGAGCGCCACTGTCAAGTTCTTCACCGAGTGAAAGCCGACCAGCGGGGGATGAAAGGAGGGGCGCCGGGGTCTTCCTGGGGTCCCGATCGGGGCGGCCGGGGCGCAGCGTCTTTCAACGGCGGGTGAGGCGGTCGAGGAGGGAGCGGCGGCGGGGGGTGGGGAGCTCCTCCTGGGGCAGTGGCCGGGCCCGCCAGCTGGCGTGGAGGGGGCATGCCTCGCCGGGGGCGTGGGTGGAGAGGAAGTACTCCTCCACGGTGTCCGGGCAGCGGGAGGTGGCCAGCCCGCCGCTGGCCGGGTCGATGAGCGCCCTGACGACCCCGGCGGGGCGGGCGAGCTGGGTGTAGCCGCCCGGGGGGCGCACCGCCGCGGTGAAGCGCGTCCAAATGGGGAGGGCGCCGCTGGCGCCGGACAAACCAGTGGGGGCGTTGGAGTCGAAGCCCACCCAGACGACGGTGGCCCGCTCGGCGGCGTAGCCGGCGAACCAGGCGTCGCGCCGGTCGTTGGAGGTGCCGGTCTTGCCGGCCAGGGGGTCGGCGAGGCCGGCGCTGCGCACCCCTCGCCCGGTGCCGCGGTCGATTACCCCCTGCAGCACCGAGGTGGTGAGGAAGGCCCCCTCGGCGGACAGGGCCCGCCCGGAGGGGGGCGGGGGCTGCCGGCGGGGCAGCGGCCGCCCGGCGGGGTCAAGGACGGCGAGGACACCGTGCACGGGGGGGCGCGCCCCGCCGGCGGCCAGGGTGGCGTACACCGTGGCCAGCTCCACCGGCGACAGGGCCAACGCCCCCAGGGCCAGGGAGGGGACCGGCTCGAGGGGAGAGGTGACCCCCATGCGGCGGGCCAGGGCGGCGACCTCCGGCAGTCCCGCGGTCAGCGCTGCCCGCACCGCCGGGATGTTGCGGCTGTCCTCCACGGCGCGCCGGAGGGTGACCGCCCCCAGGAAGCGGTCGTCGTCGTTGGCGGGGGTCCAGAGCGAGCCCCCCACCTTCAGCGACAGGGGTGAGTCGTCCAGCAGCGAGGCGGGGGAGAGCTGCCCGCGGGCGAGGGCGGCGGCGTAGACCACCGGCTTGAAGGCCGACCCCGGCGAGCGGCGGGCGCTGCCGGCGCGGTCGAACTGACTGGCGGCCCAGTTACGCCCGCCCACGTAGGCGAGGATGGCGCCGCTGCGCGGGTCGAGCGATACCAGCGCCGCCTCCAGCCGCTCCTGCCCCCCGCGGGATCGCTGCTGGAGCGCCGCCAGCCCCTCCCTGACGGCGCCCTCGGCGGCCCGCTGGTCGGCCAGGGAAAGGGTGGTGAGGACGGTGAACCCGCCGTCCTCCAGGGGTGGCAGCTGCCACCCCTCTAGCGCCTCCCGGCGCGCCGCCTCGGCGAAGTACGGCGCGTGGCGCACCGCAATGGGCTCCGGCGCCGCCCCCAGCGGCTCGGCGAGCGCCGCCCGCACCCTCTCCTCGTCGGCCCAGCCCAGCTCCCGCAGGCGCCCGAGCACCCAGTTCCGGCGCTGGGTGCAGCGCTCCGGGTTGGCGAGGGGGGAGGCGCCGCCGGGGGAGGCGATCATCCCCGCCAGCGCCGCCGCCTCCGCCAGGGACAGCTCGCGGGCGTCCTTGCCGAAAAAGGCGCGCGCCCCGGCGCCCACGCCCACGATGTTGATGCCGTCGACCACGCCCAGGTAGACGGCGTTGAGGTACGACTCGAGAATCTGCCACTTGGACAGCTCCAGCTCCAGCGCCACGGCCAGCGCCGCCTCCCGCAACTTGCGGGTCCAGCTGCGCTCGTGGCTCAGGAAGAGGTTGCGGGCCAGCTGCTGGGTGATGGTGGAGCCGCCCTGGCGGATCTCGCCGCCCCGCAGGTCCACCCAGAGGGCGCGCAGGACGCTGGAGAGGGACAGCCCGCCGTGCTGGAAGAAGCCGTCGTCCTCGGCGGCCAACACGGCGCGCACCAGGTCGTTGTTGAGGTCAGCGAGGGTGACCGGGCGGCGCTCGATCCGCCGCGGGCCGTAGACGGCGGCCAGCAGCGGCGGCTCGAGGGCCACCGCCGAGACTCCCTTGCCGTCCAGGCGCAGAATGTCCGCCCGTCCCTCGCGCACCCGCACCTCGACGAGGCGCGGCGGCAGCACCCCGCCGGGGGAGGGGGAGCGGCGCACCCCGATGGCCAGCCGGCCGTCGCCGGGCAGGCGAAAGCGGCCGCTCGCCGGCGGCTGCGGGCCCCGGGCGGGGCGGTAGCCCTGCAGCTCCAGCTCCCGCACCAGCGCTGCAAGGTTCAGCGGCGCGGCGGAGCGCAGCACTCTGGGTTGCCCGTACAGGCGGGTGGGCTCACCGGTGCGCGCCTCCCCCAGCTCGCCCAGCAGCTCCCAGGCCGGAGCGAACAGCCACCAGGCCGCCACCGCCGCCGCCGCCAGCACCGCGACCACGTTGAGAGCAAAGAGCAGCGCCGCCCGCCGTCGGGCCGACGGTGGCGGTGCCGGGTGGGATGGGGCGGTGGGCATGCTGGCACCAGCTTACCCGCTGCCGGCCTTCACCGGGTAATCAAACGGTCCGGATGGAGCCGTTTCGGCGGGGCAGGCCAGGGTGGGGGGAAGGCCGGTGGCTGGGCGGATCTCTTCGCTCCCGAGGCGGGTGCGGACACCGGGAAGGCGCTTGCCCGGGGCGCTGCCACCGGCCCCGACGGTGGCAGGCAGCACTCTTCAGGTTTCGGCGCCGGCGGCGGGCTTCCACTGGGTGGGCCACTCCCCCTCGAAGATGTAGCGGAAGATCCAGTTGTTCTTGGCGGCCAGGCGCTGGTACGACCTGGCCAGGTCCAGGAGCATGGTGATGCGGCGCCCCGCCGTCGCCAGCTCGCCGTGCTCGTGGGTGGCCACCGGCACGAACCCCAGCACCCGGGTGTGGAACTCGTAGGGGCTGTTGGGGTCGTTCTCGAACACGTCGGTGATCAGGTGGGTATAGTTGCGGGCCAGGGTTTCCCGCGCCGCCGCCTTGATGAGGGAGGCGGCCACCATGATCTGCCCGCGCGCCTCCGGCAGCACGGCAAAGCGGCCCACCTCGGCGATGCGGTTGGAGGAGAGGAAGCGCTCCACATCCAGAGTCGGGTCCAGGGGCACGATCTGGTAGGAGCGGTAGAGCTCCAGCGGCAGCTGGAACAGCACCCGCACCACCCCGGTGGGGTGTCCCGCCACCCGCGTCAGGAACCAGGCGACGTGGTCCGACTTGAGGTCTCCCGCCGGGAGGAGGTCCCCCTCCTGGTTGACCCAGCGCTTCTCGGCCACGTAGACCGATCGCAGCACCCCCAGGGCAGCCCGCCGATCCTGCTCGTCGGTGATGTGGTTGACGGTGATCTGGTCGCGATGTCGCATGTCACGCTCCTTGCGCGTGGTGGATAGCCTTGCCGCACAGCGTGGAAATGGCGCTCATCAGCTGCCGGTGCAGTTCCTGCACCTGGCCGCGGTCGGGCCGCGAGGAGGAGGGGGGGCGGCGAGCCAGGACGGGCTCACCGATGACGATCTCCATGCGCTCCCACTCGCGGATGGGGGTGCCGGGGCGATGGCCGGGGAAGCGGATCCCGGCGGGGATCAGGGGCGCGCCGGTGGCGAGGGCCAGGGCCGCCGCCCCCGCCTGGCCGGGGAGTAGCTCGGCGGGGTTGCGGTTGACGGTCCCCTCGGGGAACACCCCCACCGACCGGCCCGCCTCCAGCCGCCGCTGCGCCCGCCGCAGGGGGGACCCCCGGGGCACCAGCAGGGGCTTGAGGGCGTTGAGGATGCGAGGCCTGGCGCTCTTGCCGCCGACGATGACCGTGCCGCTGCGGCGAAACAGCGTCCCCACCAGGGGCACCATGAGGAAGTTCCAGTCGGCCAGGAAGTGAATCAGCTTGCCGCCGCGGGCGAAGATCAGGAGGGTGGGGACCAGCACCGCCTCCGGCCGTTGGCTGTGGTTGAGGGCCAGGATGAAGGGGTCGTGGCGGGGGTGCACCCGCTCCAGCCCGTCGACCCGGAGGATGCGTCGCTGGGCGAGGGCGGCCACGCTGCGGCACAGCAGCCGGTCTAGGAAGCGGTGGGCCATGTACGGCAGCGGGTGCCTGAAGGGCGACGCGTGGCTGGCCAGCACCTCCCGGGGGAGGTGGCAGTCATGCATTGCGAGGACAGGCGGGGGCGGCTGGAACTCGGCGGCGGCCACTCGATGCTGTATCGGTCATCCATGTGAAGTCAGCGTGAAGGTTGATCCCCGGGCGCTGCCGCGCTTGATGCGGGTCAAGGTAGGAAGAGGTCGATAACGGTAAGGTGAAATTGGAGGTTGACATGAGCGAGTTGATCGACAACCGCAGGCACCGGCTGGAGGCCCTGAAGCGCATCATCCGGGAGCTGCACGACGGCGCCCCGGCGGAGTCGGTGAAGGACCGTTTCCGCGCCATCCTGGAGGGGGTGGGGGCGGGGGAGGTGGGAGCGCTGGAGAGCGAACTCATCGCCGAGGGAATGCCGGTGGAGGAGGTGCGGCGCATGTGCGAGGTGCACGCCGCCGTCTTCCGCGAGCACCTGGAGCGGCGCGAGCGCGCCGAGGAGGTGCCGGGTCACCCCCTGCACACCCTGCGCCGGGACAATCAGGCGATCCGGGAGGCGGTGGCCGCCTACCGGGGGGTGGTGGCCGCCTTCCCCACCGGGCCGGGGCGCCTCCACGAGGAACAGATCGCCGCCTGGCGGGCGGTCCACCAGCGCCTGGCCCAGGTGGAGGGGCACTACCTGCGCAAGGAGTATCTGCTCTTCCCCTTCCTGGAGAAGGCGGGCATCGCCGGTCCCCCCAAGGTGATGTGGCGGCTGCACGACGAGATCCGCGAGCACATGAAGGCGGCGGGGGAGGCGGTCGCCGCCGCCGGGGAGGCCCGGGGCGAGGAGCTAGCCCTGATTCGCCAGGCCGTGCTGGAGCCCATGCTCGCCGAGATCGAGGGCCTCACCGAGAAGGAGGAGCGCTTCCTCTTCCCCATGTGCGCCGAGAACTTCGCCGACACCGAGTGGGCCCAGGTGCAGGCCCAGTGGGGGGAGTTTCCCCCCCTGCTGGTGGAGCCCGAGCCGGGGTGGGAGCCGCGCCCGGCGACGGTACCTGAACGCACCGCCGAGCTTCCCCCCGACGACGCCGTGCGCCTGCCCTCCGGGCACTTCACCCTGCGCCAGCTCATTGCGCTGTTCAACACCTTGCCCCTGGACCTCACCTTCGTGGACGCCGCGGACCGCGTGGCCTTCTTCACCGAGGGCAAGGAGCGCATCTTTGCCCGCAACCGGGCCATCCTCGGGCGGCGGGTGCAGGACTGCCACCCCCCTTCCTCGGTGCACATCGTGCAGCAGATTCTGGATGACATGCGGGCCGGCCGGCGGGAGGTGGCCGAGTTCTGGATCACCTTGCACGGGAAGTTTCTGCATATTCGCTACTTCGCCGTGCGCGGGGAGGGCGGGGAGTACCTCGGGTGCCTGGAGGTGACCCAGGACGTCACCGCCATCCGCGCCCTTCAAGGGGAGCGCCGGCTGCTGGATGAGGGAGACGCGGCATGAGCGAGATCGTGAGTCCTGCCACCAGGATCGGGCCCCTCCTGGACGCCCACCCGGAGCTGGAGGAGGTGCTGATTTCCATCTCCCCGGAGTTTGCCCGCCTGCGCAACCCGCTGCTGCGCCGCACCGTCGCCCGGGTGGCGACGCTGGAGCAGGCGGCCAGGATCGGCGGCGTGCCGGTGCCCGAGCTGGTGGGCCGCCTGCGCCAGGCGCTGGGCCAGGCCTCCCCCGAGGCGGAGCCGCTGCCCGCCGCGGGGGAGGTGGACGCCCCGCCCCCCGCCTGGGTGGTGGGCGCCACCCCCACCGCCATTCTGTCCGCCGAGGAGGTGCTGGCCAGCGGTCGCACTCCCGTGGCGGTGGTGAGCGAGCGGCTGGGAGCCGCCGCCCCCGGCGAGGTGGTGCTGCTGCGGGCACCCTTCCACCCCGCCCCGCTGATCGACGCCGTCAGGGCCAGGGGGTACGAGGTGTACGCCCGGCCCACCGGAGAGGGCTGGGAGGTGTGGCTGAGGGCCTGAGAGGAGCGTTTCTTGAGCGCCCAGCTCGCTGGATAGGCCAGCCGCCACATCATTACCTTATAGATGTGAGACCGCGGGCCTGTCGCCGATACCGCGGGCGGGGTCGCTGCGGGGTGCTTTCCCTGATCCTGGCCGCGGCGGTGGCTGGCCACGATCCCAGGGTGCGTGACTCGGCCCTGGTCCTCCGTCAGTGGCCCGGCAGGGGGGAGGCGTGCCGCTGCTCCACCGCCGGGTGCGAGCTGCCCCCCGGACGCCAGCGCGGCGCCGAGGGGAACTTCGGCCTGTACGACGAGCTGGGGGAGGAGAAGCCGGCCGGGGCGGCGGTGACAATCCGGGACGAGGACGGGGTGATCCGGGTGCGGCCCGAGGTGCGTCACCCGGCTCGTCGGGCGGGGCGGCCCTAGGTCTTGTTCAGGCGCTCCCAGCCCGCCTCGGTGGGCCAGCCCAGCAGCATGGCCAGCACCGCCGCGGCCCCCAGCCCCAGTACCCAGCGGATGTCCCGCAGGAGGAGCGCGATCACCAGTCCGAGGATGGCGGTTCCCTCCCGCACCGCGAAGGCGACGATGACGGCTTGCCGGTAGGTCTCGAAGGGCACCGTTGGCATGGAGGAGTGGCGGGCCTCCCGATCCTGCGCCAGCAGGCGCTGGGCCAGGGGTGCGGCCAGCAGCAGCAGCGCTGCCGCCGTGGCCAGCACCAGGGCAAGTCCTCGGGGTCGGGCGGGGGAGGGCAGCTCGACGGTGCTGGAGGTCACCACGAACCAGCCCACCCCACCATAGATCAGTGTGGCGAGCACAAAGGCGGCGCAGATGACGTGCAGTGTCGTCCACTCTCTGGGCGATGGTGAAGGGAGAGCGGTCATGGTGGCCGGCTCCTTTCCAAATGAACTGCGCGATCATGATACAACAGGTTGTGCTGAACTCGATCTCTCCTTACAGGTCTGGAGCGCGCCTATCATGCCGCCGTGGACCCTTGGGGCAAGCTGGAGGTGGGACTGGCACTGCTGCTGGGCGCCGCCAACGTGGTCACCGATGCGGCGGGGTGGGGCAGGGCGCTGGTGATGGGGAGTGGCGCCGTGCTGTGGGGTGGCTGCCTGGCGTGGCGTCTGCTGGGGCAACCGAACTTGTCGCGGGCGTGGGGATTTCGCCGGGACAATGCGGGAGCGGCAGCGCGTCTGCTGGCGCCGGTCGTGGTGCCGCTCGCCGCGGTGATGATCGCGGTGGGGTGGTGGCTGGGGCACTTTCCCCTCCCCGCTGAGGCCTGGACGCTGCTGGGCTACCCCCTGTGGGGGACGGTGCAGCAGTTCTTCCTGAACGCCATGGTCTTCCGCAACCTGGAGCGGTGGCTGGGCGGCCCCCGGGCGATGGCCCTGGCGGCCACCCTGTTCGCCGCCTCCCACGCCCCCGACTGGCCCCTGGTGGCGCTGACCTTGCCGGCGGGCCTGCTCTTCACCTGGGGTTACCGTCGCCACCCCAACCTGTGGGTGCTGGGCCTGGCGCACGGCGCCCTGGGGGCGCTGGCCTGGAGCGTCCTCCTGGGCCGCCATCCCTTGCAGAACCTCGGGATGTTCGCCGCTGCCGCAGGGCGGCCGAGATAGACTCGGGCGGTGCGCTACCCCTCACCGCTCGTGCCCGGCGTCTTGCGGCGGCGGTACCAGCGCTTCCTGGCCGACGTGGAGCTCCCCGGCGGGGAGGTCGTCGTCGCCCACGTCCCCAACTCGGGCTCCATGGCGGGGTGCTCCTCGCCGGGAAGCCTGTGCTGGCTTTCCCGGGCGACGGGTGCGCATCGCCGCCTGGCCTGGACCCTGGAGCAGGTGATCGAGGGGGGTGTCCCGGTCGGGGTCAACACCGCCCGGGCCAACGGCCTGGCGCTGGAGGCCCTCCGGGAGGGGGTGCTCACCCTGCCTGGCCTGGAGAGCCCGTGGACGGCGCAGCGGGAGGTGCGAACCGCGGGCCGCAGCCGGCTGGACCTGCGGCTGGAGGATTGGCGGGGGCCTTACTGGGTGGAGGTGAAGAACGTCACCTGGGTGGAAAGGGGTGTTGCCCTCTTCCCCGACGCCCGCACCACCCGCGGCGCCCGGCACCTGGAGGAACTGGTGCAGCTTGCCCGGGGGGGGCAGCGGGCGGCCCTGGTGTACGTGGTGCAGCGGGGCGACGCGACGGCGGTGGCCGCGGCGGCTCGGGTGGACCCCGCGTATGCCGCCGCTCTCGACCTCGCCGCCGCCGCGGGGGTGGCCGTCGTCGCGGTGGAGATTGCCGTCACTGCGGAGGCCCTCACGCCCACGCGCCCCCTGCCGGTGCGGGTGGAGCCGAGCCGGTAACCGTGACCGTGTCCGTCCCCTGGGTGCGCGGGCCTCCGGCCCGCCCTCACGGTCGGTGCGGGCTTACCACGGCCAGAACAGTACCCGTGTCGGCGACCGTGACCGTGACCGTGTCGGTGTCAGCGGGGGTGGGTCATCCGCCACAGCATGGCCCGCACCTCGTCGAGCTGCGCCAGCACCCGGGCGGCGGCGGGGCGGTCGATGGCCCCGGCGTCGGCGAGGAGGGTGAGGTGCACCTCGAGCTCCCGGGCCGAGCCGTAGGCTACCCGCCAGTGGTACAGGCGGTCCTGACCGGAGCGGCCCTGGCCCTCGGCGAGGTTGGCGGGCACCGACGCCGCAGCGCGGATCACCTGCTCGGCGATGGGCCTCAAAGGGGGGCTTCACGGCCGCGGCGAGGGCGAGGGCCCCGGCGGCGGCCTCGAGGGCCCGGGCCTGGGCTGGTGGGAGAGGGCGAGGGGGTGTGGCTGGCATGGTTTCCTCCCGTTCGTTCATGAACCCCCCACCAGCCGCCGGGGAGGCCGGGGTCAAGGGGCGCCGAAGGCGACCGCCCGCAGGGCGGCTGGCCCTTGACGCCGGCCGACCCGGCGGCTATGGCCTTTGCGGGAGAACGAACGGGAGGAAACCGGGCCGCACCCCGCGGCATCGCCAGCGCCCAGGCCCGGAGCCCGCGCCGCCGCCGCCCGTGCCCGTGGCCGTGTCCGTGCCCGTGACCGTGTCCCTGCCCGTGACCGTGTCCGTGTCTGTGTCTGTGTCTGTGCCTGTGTCGGTGCCGGTGCCGGCGCCGGTGTCTCCCGTGCGGCGTGGCCTCGTGGTGTTCCCGGCGTTCGGGTAGCGCCCGGGGGCGGTCGCTGTCAAGGGCAAGCCGCCCTGCGGGCGGTCGCCTGCGGCGCCCCTGTGACAGCGCCCGCCCCGGGCGCAGGGCGGGTGGCATGAACACCACTCGGACCACGCCGCCCCCGTCGACCCCGACGCACTCGCTCACCGCCCACGAGCTGGCGCTGGAGGCCGCCGGCACCGCCGTTGCCCTGGCACTCAAGCTGCCGGCGCCGCTCCGGACGCTGGGAGACCAGCTCATCCGCTCCGCCTCCTCGGTGCCCGCGAACCTGGCCGAGGGGGCCGGGCGGGCGGGGCGGGACCGCCTCCACCACTGGCGCATCGCCTACGCGTCAGCCCTGGAGGCCGACAGCCACCTGCGGCTGCTGCTGGGCGCCGGGACGGTTGACCGCGCCGCAGCGCAGCGCGCCCTCGACCTTCTCGACCGCGTGCGGGCGCTGACCTGGAGGCTGATCCACCCGCGCCGGTGACCGTGGCCGTGGCCGTGCCCCTGGGTGCGCGGGCCTCCGGCCCGCTCTCACGGCCGGTGCGGCCTCCGCCGGCCGGCCCGGTGTCCGTGTCCGTGTCCGTGACCGTGTCCGTGTCCGTGACCGTGTCCGTGACCGTGTCCGTGTCCGTGCCCGTGGCCGTGCCTGTGACGGCGGCCCGGCGGCGGCGCGGGGGGCTAGTGCAGCCGGTCGAGGAGGGCCCGCGCCTGGCCCTGCCGGGAGCCGATGGCGGTGTTGAGGAGCACGACCCGGGTGGCGGTGAAGAGGCGCTCGTGCTGGGCGGCCAGGAGATCCTGCCTGGCCATGTCGAGACCCGCCAAGTGGGGGTTCAGGAACGGGGCGCCGAAGCCAGTGGCGCCGGGCAGCTGCCCGGAGGCCAGCAGGCGCGCCGCCTCCCGGGCCGGCACCTCCTTCACCGTGGGCAGCACCGGGTCCTTGACCAGCAGCACGCAGAGGGCGGGGGCCGTGCGGCGGGTGTGGCGCAGCGCCCCCCCCAGCCAGTAGGGGTCGATCATGGCCCGGCCGTGGGCCGAGGCCTCCACGCACACCGCGGCGCCGCGGTCCAGGGGACACTCGTCGCCAGGGTGGTCCACGTGGCAGCCGTCCCGCGCCGTGACCATGTTTTCGAGCTTGGCCCGGGTGAGGAGCTTGCCGATCTCCGGCAGGTGGGAGACCCACTTGGCCTTGAGGTAAAGCTTGCGCTCGGGCAGGTCGGCCACCGGCCCGGCGGCGGCAAAGCGCACCAGCACGCCATCGGTGGCCACGAGCTTGACCCCCTCCTCGGCCAGGGCGGCGCTCAACACGCCAGTGCGGCCCGAGCCCGGCCCGCCCCAGATCAGCACCCCCCTCCCGCCCGCGTCCAGCGCGGCGCAGTGGGCCCACAGCGCGCCGGCCGCCCGCGCCGCCGCCTCCGCCGCCAGCTGCAGCGCCGCTCCCCGTACCTGCCCGTAGAAGGCGGTGTTGAGGACGAAGGCGGTGGCGGTCTCCAGGCTCACCAGCCCCTGCGCCTCCCGCCCCGGGATGTCCTTGACGGCGTAGACCACCGCGTGGGGCTCCAGCTCCCCCTCCAGGGGCGCGGGGTAAAAGTTTTCCTGGTAGAAGTCCGCCAGGTGGGGGGAGTTGGTGCGCAGCTGCACCACCGCCCCGGCGATGGCGGCGTTCCACTCGAAGTAGCTGGCCGGATCCAGGTGCTGCTCCGCCAGGGCCAGCAGTTCGTTGCGGGCGGCCAGGCCCGCCACGGCACGGCTGGGGGCGTAGTCCCGCACCTGCGTGAGGACGTTGTTGAGGACCCGCGGGCGCAGGCGGCGGGGCTCCTCCAGCCGCGCCAGGGCCTGCTCGATGCGGCGCATGCCCTCGGCCAGGCGCTCCATGGAGGTGGCGAAGGAGATGCGGATGTGCGCGTCGGTGCCGAAGGCTTCCCCCGGCACCACCGCCACGTGGGCCTCCTTCAGGAGGTAGTAGGCCAGGCCGTAGGTGTTGCGGATGGGGGCGCCGCCGAACTCCCGGTCGAGGTAGCGGGCCACGTTGGGCATGACGTAGAAGGCGCCGGGCGGGGAGGCGCAGGACACCCCCGGCAGCGACCGCAGCTTGGTGACGATGAAGTTGCGCCGCCGCTCGAACTCGGCGCGCATGCGCTCCACCTCCATGGCGGTTTCCTGCAGCGCCACCACCCCGGCCTTCTGGACGAAGGAGGTGGCGTTGGAGGTGTTGTGGGACTGCACCTTGGAGCAGGCGGCGATGACCTCCCGCGGCCCCGCCGCCCACCCCAGCCGCCACCCGGTCATGGAGAAGGCCTTGGAGAAACCGTTGATGACGACGGTGAGCTTCCTGATCTCCTCCCCCAGGGAGGCAATGGAGGTGAAGCGCAGCCCGTCGTAGAGGAGCTTCTCGTAGATCTCGTCGGAGATGACCCAGATCTGCTCCCGCACGCACACCTCGGCGAGGGCGGCGAGCTCCTCGCGGGTGTAGGCAGCCCCGGTGGGGTTGCAGGGGTAGTTGAGGATCAGCGCCTTGGTGTTGGGGGTGATGGCGGCGGCCAGGTCGCGGGGGGAGAGGCGGAAGCCGTCCTCCTCGCGGGTGGGGATGAAGACCGGGTTGGCCCCGCACAGCCGCGCCTGGTCCGGGTAGGAGACCCAGTAGGGGGCGGGGATGAGGATGTCGTCCCCGGGCTCGTAGAGGGCCTGGGCGACGTTGAACAGGCAGGCCTTGGCCCCCACCGAGACGATGATCTCGTCGGGGGAGTAACGCACCCCGTTGTCCCGCTGCATCTTCTCGGCGATGGCCCGCTTCAACTCTGGGATGCCGTCGTTGGCCACGTACTTGGTGAAGTTGGCGTCGATGGCCGCCTTGGCGGCCCGCTTGACCACATCGGGGGTGGGGAAGTCGGGCTCACCGGCGGAGAAGTCCACCACGTCGATGCCCTGCGCCTTCATCTGCTGGGCGCGGGCGGAGATGCGCAGGGTGGGGGAAAGGGTGATGCGGTTGACCCGTTCGGCGAGCATGGCCGGCTAGCTCCTCGAGGTGGTGGCAAGCTCAGGGGTAGGGCGCGGCCGCCTCACGAGGACTCCTTCCCCTTGCCCTTGAGCAACTCGGCGAGCTTCAACCCGGTGAGCTCCTCCACCACGGTGGGCAACTGCGCCACTGCCTTCGCCACCTGGCCGGTGAGCTTGGGTACCCCCTGGTCGTCCCCCACCAGGATGATCTTGTCCACCTTCGCCAGCGGCTCGGACACCGCCTTGGCCAGCTCGGGCATTTTCTCGATGACGAGTTGCGCCAGGGCGGCGTCGGTGTACTCCTTCCAGGCGGTTGCCTTCTGCCGCATGGCCTCGGCCTCCGCCTTGCCCCGGGCCGCCGCGGCCTCCGCCTCGGCCGACCCGAACAGCCGCACCCCGGCGGCCTTGCCCTTGGCCTCCAGCTCTTTGCGGTAGGCCTCCGCCTCCGCCTCCAGCTTTGCCTGGTACGCCTGTGCCTCGGCGGGGCGCTTGACGTTGGCCTCCAGGTCCTTCTCCCGGCGGGCGATTTCCAGCTCGGCGAGCCTGGCCGCCAGCTCCTTTTCCACCAGCTGCACGGCGTACTCCTGCCGCTTGAGTTGCTCGGCCAGACGGCTGCGCTCCAGATCGTAGGCGATATCCGCCTCGGCCCGTTTGGTGTTCACCGCGGTCTGGAAGGCGGCGCGCTGGACTTCGAAGTCGCGGGTGGCAGCGGCCAGCTCCGCCTCGGCGGCCAGGCGCGCCACGTCCCCCTCCTTGCGGTACTGGGCGGCGCGGATGGCGGCGTCGCGCTCGGTTTCCGCCTGGGCGAGGAGGGCGTCGCGCTTGACCTCGGCGATGCGCCGGGCCCCCAGGGAAGCCAGGTAGCCTTGGGAATCGGAGATGTCCTTGAGGGCAAAGGAGAGCAGCTCCAGCCCCAGCCGCTCGAAGTCGCTGTTGGCCGCGGTGCGCACGCGGCGGGCCAGCTCCTCCCGCTGGGAGTAGATCTCCTCCACGGTCATGGTGCCCAGGGCGGCGCGCATGTGCCCCTCCAGCACCTCCTGGGCCACCGCGGTGATCCCCGAGGATCCCTTGGAGAGGAAGTTCTCCACCGCCCGGTGCAGGTTGGCCTCGTCGCTGGCCGCCTTCACCTGGCCGAAGGCTTCGGCGGAGATGATGATCCCCTGGGCGGTGAGCACTTCCGGGCAGCGGATGGAGATGGAAAAGACCTCCAGGGGGAACGTCTCCACCGTCTCCACGAAGGGCAGCACGAAGGTGCCGCCCCCCACCTGCAGGCGGTAGCCCACCTTGCGGGTGCGGCCGTCGGCCTCGCGAACGGTGGACGTTCGCCCGGAAATCACCAGCACCTGATTGGGACCCACCTTGCGGTAGTTGGCCAACCATGCAACCACGAGGACGACGACGACGACGGCGGCGATGATCCAAGGGATGAACGCCACGGTGCTCCTCCCCCGCCCGGGCGGGCGGACGCCGCTACCTTACGCCAAGTTCCGAAAAGGTACAAGCCCCACGGCGGCGAGCCCCTGGCTGGCGTTGCGGGAGCGGCTGCGGCCGCCCGGTGCTTGCTCCGCGAACGTACAAGCTCTATCCTCACAGGGCGCCGGGCGGTCCGCGCCGGCGCGTGGGGGAGTCATGGCCCAGCACCCGTACGATCCCGACGCCTACCGTCGCTTCGCCGAAAACCTGCGGTCCGCCCTGGAGGGTCGCAACATCGAGCACGCCTCCATGGGCACGGTGCGCCGCAAGGCCCTCGAGACGGCCTTCATCACCCGCCAGGGCTCCCCCCTGTGGTGGTCGGCCATCTCCTCCCGGCAGGCGGCCAAGACCGTGTACCTGGGCTCCGGCCCCGACGTCGTCCTGCCCACCCCCACGCCCGAGCAGCTGGCCATCGTCGGCAAAGCCCCCGAGCAGCTGCACAAGGTGCTGCAGCTGGTGCGCACCATGCCCTTCGTGCACGTGCGCCGGCAGATGGGGGACAACCCCGAGTTCAACCCCATCTGCAACCTCTACGTGTGCGTGGCCGACAAGAAGAACTACCGCCTCGCCTACGAGTGGGGGCGCACCCTGGGGGAAGTAAACAAGCGTCGCCCCGGCCCCGAGTTCCACATGATCGACATCCCCATGGAGCACCAGCTCCGCCTGCAGATCCTCACCATCCCGGAACACGACATCAACATCGCCCTGGGCTCCGACTACACGGGGGAGTGCAAGAAGGGGTTCCTGCGGCAGGGGATGTACCGGGCCGACCAGCGGGGGATGCTGGGCCTGCACGCCGGCACCAAGGTGGTGCGCGCCCGCGATGCCCGCACCGGTAAACTCAAGACCTACGCCGTCTTCATGTTCGGCCTCACGGCCACGGGCAAGTCCACCTGGTCCTGCCACCAGTTGGGCCTCGACCCCGCCGCCGGCGAGGGCACCTGGGTGGCTCAGGACGACATCGTCTGGCTGCGCCGCGACGGCAGCTCCTACGGCACCGAGCAGAACTACTACGTGAAGACCGACGTGACGCTGGAGATGCAGGAGGCCATGTACCGGGCCCTGGCCCACAAGAGTGCCCTGCTCGAAAACGTCATGGTCAACTACAAGGGGGAGATCGACTTCACCGACGAGCGGCTGGGGGAGAACGGGCGCGGGGTGCTGGACCGCCGCCAGCTCAAGGTCAAGCGCGGCCGGCGCTGGGAGTCGATCTGCTACTCCTCCATCAACACCCCGCCCCTGGAGGAGCTGGACGGCATCGTCTTCGCCTTCATCACCCGGCGCAACACCATCATGCCCTTCGCCCAGCGGCTGACGCCGGCGCAGGGGGTGATGGCCTACCTGTGGGGGGAGTCCACCCACTCCTTCGCCACCGTGCCCGCCAAGGCCGGGGAGAGCGTACGCATCGTCGGCATGGACGACTTCATCATCGGCGCCCAGGGGCGCAAGGTGAACGCCTTTCATGACATTGTCATGGACCTCTGTGCCCGCTACCCGGGCAAGGTGCACTTCTTCCAGTACAACACCGGGGGCATGGGGGAGATCATCGAGGTGGACCGGGGCACGGGGAAGAAGACTCTGGTGCGCAAGGTGCAGCGGGTGCCCATCGACCTCATGGCCGCCCTGCAGCGGGGGGACCTGCGCGGCACCAACCAGTACACCCGCGGGCGCCTGGGCACCGAGTACGTGGTGGCCTGCGAGGGGGCGGACCTCGCCCAGTGGGACCCCCGGGGGTTTTACAGCGAGGAGCAGATCGAGGGCTATGTGGCGGAGCTGGTGGAGGGGCGGCGCAAGTTCACCGAGGAGATCGCCGCCCAGGGGCTGCGCCGCGACATTCGCGAGCTGGCCCACCGGGAGCTCGATGCCATGGACGCCCGCCTCGGCCGGCGCAAGGTCGAACCCTGGGCGGAAGCCGAGGAGGCCCCCATGGCCGTCGCCGAGGAGCGCGACCCCCGCTCCCGCTTCATCTCCCCCTGGGAACCCCGACGGTCGCCGCTGCCTTTCCCCGGTCTTCCAGGCGCCCAGAACCGGCGATAGAGCTCAGCACAAGGGCGGTTGGGGCCACTGGAACGACGGTAACGGCGGCGCCGGTGGCCGCGGCTCAACCGTCTGTCACCCCTCGCTGACGCGGGTTTCGAAGGCGGGCAGCACGAAGGGCCGTCCGGGCACAATCGGGTCGGTGCGCCGCTCCTCCCGGCGTGCTGATTGAAAGTGCTATTGACAATGAGCACGCAGGGAGGCAGGATGGGTCGGTGATCGAGCGGACGCTGCGGGGCAAGCTGGAGGAGCTGGCCGGGTTCTTTCCGGTGGTCACGGTGGTGGGTCCGCGCCAGTCGGGCAAGACCACCCTCGCCCGCGCTGCCTTTTCCCGGCACCGCTACACCTCCTTGGAGGCTCCGGATGTCCTGGAGTTTGCCCACTCCGACCCGCGGGGCTTCCTGGCGCCCTTGCGCGACGGGGCGATTCTGGATGAGATCCAGCGCTGCCCGGAGCTGCTGTCCTACCTCCAGGGCGAGGTGGACGAGGACCCCCGTCCCGGCAGGTTCATCCTCACCGGGTCGGCCAACCTGTCGGTGCTGGCCGGGGTGAGCCAGTCGTTGGCCGGGCGGGCGGCGGTGCTGGAGCTCCTGCCGTGCAGCTACGAGGAGGTGGTGCGCTTCCCCGGCCCTCCGCGGGAGCTGTTCGAGGTGCTGTGGGCCGGGGGGTACCCGGCGGTGTTCGACCGGGGGATTCCGCCGCCGGACTGGTACCGGTCCTATCTGGCCACCTACGTGGAAAGGGACGTGCGAACCCTCCTCAATATCGGTGATCTCTTGAGTTTCCAGACTTTTCTGCGGCTCTGTGCGGGGCGGGTGGGGCAGCTGGTGAACTTTTCCTCGCTGGCCGCCGACGCGGGCATCACCCACAACACGGCGCGGGCCTGGGTGTCCGTGCTGGAGGCCAGCTTTCTGGTGTTTCGCCTGCCCCCCTGGCACGCCAACGTGCGCAAGCGCCTGGTCAAGACGCCGAAGCTGTACTTTTTCGACACCGGCCTGGCCGCGGCCCTCCTGGGGGTTCGTGACCCCCGGCAGCTTCCGGAGCACCCCCTACGGGGGGCGCTGTTCGAGAACTGGGTGGTGGGTCAGGTTGTCACCGCCCGGCTCCATCGGGGGTTGCCCCCTGCCGCCTTTTTCTATCGCGAACGCAACGGCTTCGAGGTGGACCTCGTGATCGAGGTGGGGGAGGAGGCAATGGCGGTGGAGTGCAAGTCAGGAGCGACCGTGAGCGGTGATGCCTTTTTCCGGCTGGAGGCGCTTTGCCGGCGGCTGGGCGAGGCTGCGGGGGCGCCCCGGCTGCGGCGGTGCGTGGTGTACGGCGGGGAGGAGGGGCAGCAGCGCCGTGCCGGCGAGGTGATCCCCTGGCGGGGGGTGGCGCAGCACCGGTGGTGGTGATGGGAACGCAAGGAGTGGAGGAGCGTCAGCCGCCCTCGAGGACCCGGGCCACCCGGGGGGCGGTGAGGAGCGCCTCGGTGACGGCGGTTTCGAAGGCGGGCAGCGCCCAGGTGTCCTGCTGGGCGAAGAACACCCGGCCGCGGAAGGGGGCCCCCAGCGCCTCGGGCACGCCGTCGGCGATGAGCCCCACCTCGGCCACCGGCAGGGGGTGACCCCAGCGGGCCAGGCGCAGGTCCACCACGTCGGCCGGGCGGGCCCCCACCAGGGGCAGGATCTCCCGCTCCAGCTGGGCGGCAAACTGGGCGCGGTAGCCGGCGTGGCTGTCCTCGTCGTACACCGCGGCGCGGCCGCCGTCGAAGGGCAGGGGGCGGTAGAGGGTGAGCACGGTGCGCTCCCGCTGCGGGCGGGCCCAGGTGCCCAGGACCACGTCCGTCGCCCCCTGGCGGGCGGCCGCGGCCTCGAGGTCGGCGTACGGGGCGGTGCCCTCGCCGGCCAGGAAGAGGTCGTAGAAGTCGTGCCTCACCGAGCGGCCCAGCAGCACGTTGGCCACCAGGTAGGCGCGGTACCGCAGGCGGGCGATGGCCGCCAGGCGGCTCGCCTCGGCCTCGCGGAGGATCTTGCCGGCCACGAACTTGGGGCAGGCCAGCACGGCTGCCCGGGCGAGCAGGGTGTGCAACCGGCCCTGCTGGTCGGCGTAGCGAATGCGAACCCCCTCGTCCACAACCTGGACATCCACCGCCAGGCAGCCGGGGCGCAGGTGACCGGGGGGGAGGCCGGTGGCCAGGCGGTCCACCAGGCGCTCGGCCACCGCCGCGTTGCCCCCGGGGAGCACGCACACCTCGCCGAACTCCGAGGCGTAGAAGTTGAGCCCCGCGGCGGCGCTCACCTCGGCCATGGAGGCCCCCAGGGAGGACCAGCAGTAGTGCTCGATCACCGCGGCGGCGTGGGGGTGCAGGGGGCCGCCGGCCACCCCCTGCAGGTGATCCAGGAAGCTGCGCCGGTCAAGATCGTCCACGTGGGCGCGGCGGGCGGAGTCGGTGACCGGGATGTCGGGGAAGAGCTGCCCCTCCTCTTCCTCCAGCACCGCCTGGAAATACCTGCCCAGGCGCCGGATCTGCGCGGCGCCCGCGGGCGTGGAGGCGCCCTCCCAGAAGTGGTCGAAGCGCCGGCCGCCCAGCACAACGGGGTCCTCTTCGGTCTTGATGCGGGGCGAGAGGTCGAGCTCCTCCAGGAACCTGGCGATGGGGGTGCGCTCCTCGGGGCGGATGAAGTAGGCGGCGCCGGTGGCGTAGTCGATGCCACGCCAGGATTCCCCCCGCGAGGCACCGCCGAAGCGGGGCGCCCGCTCCAGCAACACCGGCCGGTGCGCCCGCAGCAGCCAGGCCGTGGTCAGGCCGGCGATGCCGCCGCCGACGATCACCAGCGGGACCTGCTCGGGGTCGCCCGCCGGGGGCGCCGAGCCCAGGAAGCTTTCCCGATCCCAGAGCAGGCGATGGGCGGGCTCCGGCTCCTCCCCGGAGAAGGTGGTCGGGGCCACCTCGCCCAGGGTGCGGTCGATGGGACCGTAGGGGAGGTTGAGGGGTGCGCCGCCGCTGCGCGACGGGCGGCCGCTTAGGCCGGCGCAGCGGGTGAGCAGCAGGGTGGCGGCGCTGGCGCCGCCCAGGGCCAGGACCTGCCGGCGGGAAAGGGGAGCCAGGTGCGAGGGGCGGCGGCGGCGGGATGCGGGCATGGGATCTCCTCGGGAGGTGCAGCGATCTTGATACCACGTCTTGATCGCAACGGCAAGGGCAGGCTTGCCCACCCCCAGTTTTTTTGGCGGAGTCATCGGGGATGGAGAAGGTGGTGTGGGAGAGGGATGGGGTGGCGTCGGCGGGTGCGAGTCGCCGGCAGGCCTGCTAGCATCCCCGCCGCGGCCATGGACGAACCCCTCGACGGCAACGGCTCCCCCCAGCGCCTGACGCGGCTTTCGGTGCCGGCCCTCGACGAGGTGCTGGGGGTGCCCTTTCCGGTGCTCCAGGGGGGGTTCGTTCGGGTGGTGGACTACATGGGCTCGGATACCGCCATCGTGCAGGCGGCCCGGGTGTCCTACGGGGCGGGCACCCGGCACGTCAGCGAGGACCGCTCCCTGATCCGCTACCTCCTGCGGCACCGGCACACCACCCCCTTCGAGATGTGCGAGCTCAAGCTGCATGTGCGGGTGCCCATGGACACCTGGCGGCAGTGGATCCGGCATCGCACCGCCAGCGTCAACGAGTACTCCACCCGCTACTCCATCGCCATTGACGCGGCGCTCGCCACCCCCCCCGAGGGGTGGCGGATGCAGGCCCGCGGCAACCGGCAGGGCTCCGAGGGGTACCTCCCCGCCGAGGTGGGGGAGCGCCTGTCGGCTCGGGAGGCGGAGCTGCAGCGGGCCTGCCGCGAGGTGTACCAGGAGCGTCTGGCGGCGGGGGTGGCCCGGGAGCAGGCCCGCAAGGATCTGCCCCTGGCTACCTTCACCGAGGCCTACTGGAAGATCGACCTGCACAACCTGCTGCACTTTCTGGCCCTGCGCATGGACGCCCACGCCCAGCACGAGATCCGTGCCTACGCCCGGGTGATCGGGGAGGAGATCGTGCGGCGCTGGTGCCCCTGGACGTGGGAGGCGTTTTGCGACTACCGCCTGCACGCCCTGGCGCTGTCCCGCCTGGAGAGGGAGGTGATTGCCGCCCTCGGCCGGGGGGATGCGGCGGCGGCGCGGGGGGTGGCGGAGGCGGCCGGCTGGCTGGCCCGGGATGAGAGGGGCTCCCTCCGGCGGCACCGGGAGCGGGGCGAGTGCGAGGCCAAGCTCGAGGCGCTAGGGCTGGCGGTCCCCTGGGGGTAGGGCAGGGGTGGGCGTGCGCGCCGGAGGGGGCGGGGGGGCAGGGGCTTCCCGCTTGCGGAACACGTGCCCGACGGTGCCGGGCGGGGGTCCCCAGACGTGCCGGCCCTCGGCGTCGAACCCCTGATCCAGAGAGGTGATGGTGGTGGGGGTCATGAGCACCTGGGAGACGGTGTAGGCGGCCCCCCGCCAGGTGGTGCGGCAGCTGCCGCCGATCCCGGCAACGCCGGAGTAGAGCTCCGGGCCGATGCGGGTCCACACCAGGTCGCACCCCGCCTCCAGGGTGAGTTGCTCCGGCGCGAGCTGCGCCAGCAGCTCCGGGCGGGCGTGGGCCCCGGCCAGCCGCTGCGGCTCGGCGATGCGATAGATGCGGTTCACCAGCGCCCCGTCGCGGCGGGTGAGCAGGTACACCCGCTGCCGGTAGGGGGCGTGCTGGGCATCGGCGGCGGCCTGCTCCACGTAAAAGGTGAGGGCGCCGGGGGCGGTGAGGCCGGCGATGGTGACGGGCACGATGTGCATCACTGCCTTCAGGTGGGTGTAGGCGGCGCCCGCTGCCAGGTCGTCCTCCACCTGGGCGAAGGTGTCAAAGGAGCCGGCCATCCAGCGGGCCAGGGTGGCGATGTCCTCATCGGGGCTGTCGGCGGCTGAGGAAACAACTGCAAGAACGAGCGTTATGGAACACACTGCGAACTGGAGGAAGACTCGGTCCCGGCCGCCGGGGATGTGACGGCGGCCACACGGGGCCCCGATATCCCACTTTTGAGGGATTGCATCCGCCCCGTTCCCGGCCGAGACTGGGAGTCGCAAGGTGGAAGCGAACCGCTCCCTCCAGGTGGTGCGACTCACGCGCCACCTCATTTTTTTGTCTCCGCGGCGGCGCGCAGCCCGCCCAGGATTTCCGCCTCCGCCTCGGCGTGGAGGGCGAGGACCCGTTGCCAGGCGGCGTCGGCGCGGTCCAGCAGGGTGGCGGCGCGCCCCGGGTCATCGAGGCCGGGGAGGTTGATGCACACGTTCTGGTACGCCCCCGCCGCCCCGGCCCGGGCCATCTGCACCCCCACGCCGGCGTCGGAGCGGGAGGCGGGCAGCCCCAGCCGGGCCACCTCCCGGCACAGCTCGATGACCTCCGGGCAGCGCTCCAGCACCCCCAGCGGCACCTCGATGGCGCCCACCGTGGCGTCGGCCACGGCGCGGGCGCGGGCCTGCTGCTCCTCGGCGGTCTTCTTGGGCAGGCGCATGGCCTCGAGCAGGCGGTCGAAGGCTGCGGTGTCGGCGTCCACCGCGGCCAGCAGCTCGTCCTTGAGGGCCTGGCCGCGCTCGCCGATGCGCTCCAGGGCGTCGCCGTGCTCCTCGAACCCCTTCTTGCCGTGGGAGAGGTTGGACACCATGGCCGCCAGGGCGGCCCCCAGCGCCGCCGCCAGCGCCGCCACCGAGCCGCCGCCTGGCGCGGGGGAGTCGGTGGAAAGCTCGTCGGCGAAGGCGGCCAGCGACATGGAAGCCAGGGTCTTGGGCGCGCTCAGGCGGTACTCGATGACCCGCTCCTCGAGGTCGAAGGGTTTGACTTCACTGAGCCCCAGGGTGCGTACCGCGGTGTCCAGGATCACCCGCTCGGGCACCCCGGCCGAGCGCCCCATGCGCCGGAGGTAGTGACGACCGGCCTCAAGCAGCGCCGAGCGCGGCACCAGGCCCACCAGCTCCGAGCCGGTGACCCGCAGGCCGCGCTCCCGCGCCCGCTCCTCGCAGGTGTCGAAGGCGACGTGCAGGGGGGTCTGGTCCAGGTCGGTGAGGTTCATGGAGATCTGCGCGCAGCCGAACTCGGGGATGAACCACCCCACCGCCTTGACCGACCTGAGCAGGCCCGGCTCCCACACCGGCTCGCCGTGCTCGTCGAGCACCACGTTGCCGTGCTCGTCCTTCTTCTTGCGCCCCTTCTCGCGGACGTCAAAGGCCACCCGGTTGGCCAGCCGCCGGTCCGTGGTGTTGAGGTTGACGTTGTACGCCACCAGGAACTTGCGTGCCCCCACCACGGTCGCGCCGGAGGCCGCGTTGAAGGTGGTCGGGCCGAAGTCGGGGCGCCAGGCGGGGTCCTCGAGCTTGGCGGCGAGCCCCTCGTACTCGCCGGCGCGGATGTCGGCCAGATTGCGCCGCTGGGGGGAGGTGGCGGCGAACTCGTAGAGGTACACCGGTACCCCGAGCTCCTCGCCGAGGCGTTGCCCCAGCCGCCGGGCGAGGGCCACGCAGTCGTCCATGGTCACCCCGGCAATGGGCACGAAGGGCACCACGTCCACTGCGCCCATCCGCGGGTGGGCCCCCCGGTGGGAGCGCATGTCAATGAGCTGGTAGGCCTTGGCGGCCAGCTGAAAGGCCCCTTCCAGCACCGCCTCGGGCTCCCCCACGAAGGTGATGACGGTGCGGTTGGTCTCCTCGCCGGGGTCCACGTTGAGCACCGTCACGCCGGCCACCCGGGCGGCGGCGGCGACCACCGCGTCGATGACCTCCCGGCGACGACCCTCGGAGATGTTGGGCACGCATTCGACGATTCGCATCACGCCTCTCCCTCAAGGGGGGCATGCTAGCGGTGCCCCGGCCAGGGGACAAGCTTCGCTACACTGCCCATCGTGGCCGGAAGGGGAGGAGAGCCTGACCCCGGCGGGCGGCCCCGCGCCCTGGTAGTGGCGGCCCGCCCGCCCTGGCCGCCCTACACCGGCGACCGGCTGCGCACCGGCGTGTGGGTGCAGGCGCTGGCCCCCCACGCCGATGTCACCCTGATCGCACCTCCTCCAGCGCTGCCGACGCTGTCGCCTCACCGGCGCGTGGTGCTCGAACCGGCGGTGACCCTGCTGCCCTGGCACGCGCTGCGGGCGGTGCGCCGGCGGTGGCCGCTGACCTCCCTGCTGGCCGCCGGGCGGGCGTGGCGAGCCGCCTTCGACCAGGCCGGGCGAGGGGGACCCCCCTTCGAGGTGACGGTGGTGGTGCTGGCCCGCACTCACCCCTGGGTGGCCCCCCACCTGAGGTCTCCCCGGCGGATCCTGGACGCCATCGACTCCCTGGCCGCCAACCTCTCCGAGCGGGCCCGTGCCGCGGCCGGGCCGGCGCGCTGGTTCTGGCGCCGGGAGGCGGCACGCACGGCGCGGCTGGAGGAGGAGGTGCTGCGCTTTTATCACCGGGTGACGGTGGTGGCCGAGGAGGAGAGGGTTCACTTCCGTGGGCCGGTGGCGGTGGCCGGCCATGGGGTGGAGCTGCTGCCGGCTGGGAACATCCCGAGAGACATCGACTTCGCCTTCTGGGGGCGACTTGGGTACTTCGCCAATCAGGACGCGGCGCTGCTGCTGCTGCGCGAGCTCTGGCCGGCCATCCGCGTTCGCCTGCCGCACGCCACCCTGGTGGTGGCGGGGGCCGATTGCCCGCCGGCTCTGCGGCGCTTCGACGGGCGAGATGGGGTCTCGGTGGTCTCACCCATGGGGGATCGCCCGGCGCTGCTGCGGCGGGTGAAGGTGGCGCTGTTTCCGGTGCGCTACGGGTCGGGTCAGCCCAACAAGGTGCTGGAGGCGGCCGAGGCCTCCTGCGCCATTGTCTCCACCCCCGCCGGCGCCCGGGGGATCGGGCCGCTGGCCGAGGCGGTGGTGGTGACCCCCCTGGAGGAGCTGGTGGAGGCGGCAGTGGCGCTCACCAGGGACGAGGTCCGCTGCGCCGACCTGGGTCGGCGGGCCCGCCAGCTGGTGGCCGCCCACTTCGATCGCCGGGCCGCCCTCGCTCGCCTCGCCCACCTGGCGGGGGTGGGGCCGCCGCTGTAGACCCGGGGGTGCGGACGGCCATCGAGGTCATTGCCGACAAACGGCGCTCCCCCGTCGGGGGGATCACATCAGCAGCTGGTTCAGCGCCGCTAGGGGGTCCTCTCCCAGGTGAAGGTGGAGGAGGTTCCGTCCGCCATGGGCGCAGGAGTGCGCGAACTCGCGAGCCTGAGCGTCCATGAGGGCCCCGAGGGCGAGGGATCGCCCTGGAATCACCACCTCGTCGGCCAGATCGCAGGTCAGGATCAGCGACGCGACGCCGGCTGGACCGCGGGTGAGCAGTTTTCCAAGAGCCAGCGTGGCTCTGGGCGCGAAACCGAAGCTCACCGGCACGCCGGCCTGGTGCTCCACCCGGCTGGCGACGGCGGCCAGCGCCTGCCACACCTCGAAGCGCTCAGGCAGGTAAGCCAGGATGACCACCGAGGTCATGGACTGGCGCGCTGCGAAAAAGTCACGCAGCGTGTCCCACCGGGCAGGGGCCGGGGTAGAGCCGAGCTGGCGCGACTGGGGCGACGCTCGCCGTCCCCGGCGGTTGGGGGGGGGCTCCTCGAACGGATTGACGCCCAGGAGGAGAGCCGTCAGGGCAGCGGCCATCTCCAGAGTGGCGAGCGCCCCGCCGAGGTCGCGCCGTCGCAGCGGCCAGCGCACCACCGGGTGACCGGCGGCAGCCAGGGCGGCGAGGCCGGCGTCCAGGGCGGTGGCGGCCTCGTCGGCGAAGCGGGGGGAGAGGAACAGCGTGTGCGGCCATGCCGCCGCCGGCGCGGGGAGCTGCGCCGGGAAGATCGGCACGATGCCACGCCCCTCCTTGCCGGTGGCGTGGGCGAAGAGCTGCTCCACCCACACCCCGAGGGGCCGCAGATCGTGGGAGGGGCACCAGGCCAGCCGCCCCCAGCCAGGCTCGGCCACGCCGGCCAGCAGCGTCGCCAGCTCCACCGCCGGGTGCTCGGGGGACAGGTTCAGGACCCGTTCGGCGGTGGTGAGGAGGCGATCGACATCCAGGCCCAGCCATGCCGCCGCCAGCATGGCGGCCGGGCCATGGGCGGCGAAGTGTGGCGCGGTGTCGCTGGGGTGAGGGAGGAACCCGGCGAAGCCACGGTCCATGGCCACCCGCTCCAGCCTCGAGCCGTGGTCCCCGATGGCGAGAACGCGCGATCCGGCGCTGTCGCGCAGCGTTCGCGCCAGGGGCTCCCAGAACAGATCGAGCAGGGCAAGTGTCTCGTCTTCGCCGCCGTTTGCGGACGCGATGACCAGGAGGGCGCTGCGGCGCGCCGAAAGACCCTCCAGCAGCGTCGTGATGCGGCCTGGCTCGAGGGTATCCACCACCTCCAGCTGGCGCCCCGAGGGGTTGCCGCAGGTGTGGCGCAGCGCCCAGGGGGCGAGGGCCGCGGGCCCCAGCCCGATGACGTGAAGAGTGTCCACGCCGTTGGCGGCCAGCTTCGCCACCAGGGCTCGCAGGGCGGGCAGCTGCACCCGGGTGCGGGCGGGGAGGTCCAGCCACCCCAGCGAGTTCCCGGGCTCCCGCGGCGCCGCCTTGGCCCACAGCGAGGCGTCCCGGCAGCCGATCCTGGGGAAGGCGTGCAGGCTCAGCAGGCGGGCGTGCTTGCCAGCGACGGCACCCGCCAGAGTCGAGGGGACATCGGCGTGCACCGGGCAGGGCCGGCGCTCGGCGAGAGCCTGCCGGACGCGTCGCTCCAGCTCTTCCGGGGAAAAGCCCAGGCGCCGGGCCACCTCGTCGCCCGGGGCGGAGGCCCCGAAGCGATCGATGGAAACGACGAGCCCGTCCCCGACCCAGCGCTCCCACCCCTGCCCCCGCCCCATCTCCAACGCCACCCTTAAGGTCCCGGGCGGTCCCAGGACCTCCCGCCGGTACTCCTCGGTCTGGGCGGCCAACAGCTCCCAGGAGGAGAGCGAGACCACCCGGGTTGGAACGGCGGCGTCCTCCAACCGCTTCCGGGTGGCGAGGGCCAGGGCCACCTCCGAGCCCGAGGCGAGCAGCGCCACGGTGGGCTCGCCAGCGCCGGCCTCGGCGCGGACGAAGGCGCCGCGGGCCACGGCACCCTCCGGCGGGGGGGGCAGGGCGGGCAGCTTCTGGCGCGTGAGGATCAGCGCCGTCGGGCCGTCCCGGCGCGCCAGGGCCACCCGCCACGCCTCCCGGGTTTCGTGGGTGTCGGCCGGGCGCAGCACCACCAGGTTGGGTATGGCCCGCAGCGCTGCCAGGTGCTCCACCGGCTGGTGGGTGGGGCCGTCCTCGCCCACCGCCACCGAATCGTGGGTGAAGAGATAGATCACCGGCCGGTGCATGAGGGCGGCCAGGCGCAGCGCCGGGCGCAGGTAGTCGGCAAAGATCAGGAAGGTGGCGGCATAAGGGCGCACGCCGCCGTGCAGGCTCATGCCGTTGCAGATGGCCGCCATGGCGTGCTCGCGGATGCCGAAGTGCAGGTTGCGCCCTCCCCATAGCCCGGCCCGCACGCTCTCTTCTCCCGGCAGGCGGGAGTTGTTGGAGGGGGCGAGATCGGCAGAGCCTCCCATGAGCTCGGGCAGCACGGGAGCAAGGGCGGCGAGCACGGCTCCGGAGGCCTGGCGGGTGGCCATTCCCGCGCCCTCGGCGAAGGAGGGCAGAGCCTCCTCCCAGCCGGTGGGCAGCTCGCCCGCCAGGCGGCGCTGCCACTCGGCGGCCAGCTCGGGGTGGGCCTCGCCATACCCGCCGAGAAGCTGGCGCCAGCGCTGGTGGGCGGCGACACCGGCGGCGCTCGAGGCGGCGGCCCACCGGCGCACCTCCTCGGGGATGACGAACGGCTCGTCGATGGTCCACCCCAGGGCCCGCCGGGTGAGCCGCGCCTCCTCGGCGCCCAGGGGCGCGCCGTGGGCCTCGGCGCTGCCCTGCTTGTGGGGGCTGCCGAAGCCGATTTCGGTGCGCACCCGCACCAGCGCCGGCGCCTCCTCGCTGGCAGCGGCGGCGGCCAGGGCGGCGGCGACGGCGGCGAGGTCGTTGCCGTCCTCCACCTCGAAGGTCCTCCACCCCAGGGCGCGGAAGCGGGCGGGAACGTCCTCGGACCAGGCCAGGGAGGTCTCCCCTTCGATGGTGATGCGGTTGTCGTCCCACAGCACGACCAGGCGACCGAGCTTGAGGTGTCCCGCCAGCGCCGCCGCCTCGTGGGCCACCCCCTCCTGCAGGTCCCCGTCGGAGGCCAGCACCCAGGTACGGTGGTTGACCAGGGGGAACCCCTCGCGGTTGAAGCGCTGCGCCAGGTGGCGCTCGGCCAGGGCCATGCCGACGGCGTTGGCGAGACCCTGACCGAGCGGGCCGGTGGTGGTCTCCACCCCCGGGGTCAGCCCGTACTCGGGGTGTCCCGGGGTGCGCGACCCCCACTGACGGAACCGCCGGAGTTCGTCGATGGGCAGGTCGTAGCCGAAGAGATGCAGCAGCGCGTACAGCAGCGCCGAGCCGTGGCCGGCGGAGAGCACGAAGCGGTCCCGGTCGGGCCAGCCGGGCGCGGTGGGGTCGTGCTTCAAAAAGCGCGACCACAGCACCCACGCCATCGGCGCCGCCCCCAGGGGCAGCCCGGGGTGGCCGGAGCTGGCAGCCTCCACCTGGTCGATGGCGAGCACTCGCAGGGCGGCGACAGCGGCGGCATCCGCGGCTTCGAAGGGCCTCATCACTCCTCCCCGACGAGGTGGCATTCTCGCCCAGGCCGCCGGCGGGGGCAAGGCGCCGGTGATACAATGCCCTCCCCGCTGGCCACAGCAGGGCGGGGGAAGGAGTTGCCCATGCGAGGTTTCGGTGTCGCAGTTCTGGTGGCGCTGGCGGGCGCCGCCGCTGCCACGGCCCAGGACGCCGCTGCACGGCGAGTGGCGGTGATCGACGTCCAGCAAGTGGTGGAGTCCTCCGCCGCCGGCCGGGAGGCGCTGGCGCGCCTGAAGAAACTCAACGACGAGAAGGTGGCCGAGGGCGCCAAGATGGTGACCGAGCTCGAGGCGTTGCAGAAGCAGCTGGCGGCCCAGCGCGCGACTCTGTCCGAGGAGCGCATCAAGTCGCTGCAGAAGCAGATCGAGGACAAGCAGGTGGCGTTGGAGCGGTTCCGCGACGACGCCCAGGAGTTCCTGGATGAGGCACGGCGGAAAGAGCTGCAGGCGCTGGAGGCGCGCATCCTGCCTATCATCAATGAGATCGGTCGGGAGATGAAGCTCCATCTGATCTTCAACAAGTTCCAGTCCGGGCTGGTGTACGCCGACGATTCCGTGGACATCACCGACGAGGTATTGAAGCGCTTCAACGTGCAGGTGGCCCGGTGAGGAGTACGGCGGCCAGCGGGGCGGCGCGCGGCTAGTCCGATGCCGTCGTTTTCCTTGGCCGAGCTGGCCCGCCGCGTGGGTGGCGAGGTGGTGGGTGATGGCGGCCTCACGGTGCGGGGCGTTCGCGCCCTCGAGGACGCCGGCCCGGAGCACCTGTCCTTCTATCACAACCGCCGCTACCTGGAGGCGGCCCGGGCGTCGGCGGCCGGGGCGCTGCTGGTGGCCGACGCGACGCCGTTTCCGGGTCGCACCTTGCTGGTGCGGCGCGAGCCGTACCTGGCGCTGGCCGAGCTGCTGGAGCTGTTTCACCCCCCCGTGCGGCCGCCCGCCGGGGTCCACCCCTCGGCGGTGGTGGCGGCCTCCGCCCGCCTGGGCGAGGAGGTGAGCGTGGGTCCCCACGTGACCATCGGGGACAACGCGGTGATTGGCGAGCGCGCCGTGCTGGGAGCCGGCTGCGTGGTGGGCGACGGTGTCCAGGTGGGGGCCGACACGGTGTTGCACCCCAACGTGGTGATCGAGCCGGGGTGCCGGGTGGGGGCGCGCTGCATCCTCCACGCCGGCGTGGTCATCGGCTCGGACGGCTACGGTTTCGCCACCGTGGGGGGCGTGCACCGCAAGGTCCCCCAGGTGGGGATCGCCGTCATCGAAGACGACGTGGAGCTCGGCGCCAACTGCACCGTGGATCGCGCCACCCTGGGGGAAACCCGCATCGGCCGCGGCAGCAAGCTGGACAATCTGGTCCACGTCGGCCACAACGTGCAGGTGGGGGAGCGCTGCCTGCTGGTGGCGCAGGTGGGGATTTCCGGCTCCACCCGGCTGGGCCACCACGTGGTGATGGCCGGCCAGAGCGGCGCGGTGGGGCACATCCGTATCGGGAACGGGACGGTCGTCACCGCCAAGACTGGGGTCACCGAGGACACCCCGGAGGGGGCCATGGTGTCGGGTTTTCCCTCCCGCCCCCACCGGCAGTGGCTCAAAGCCCAGGCCAACCTCTACACTCTGGAAGAACTGCGCCAGGTGGTGAAACGCCTGGAGGCATCACTGTCCGCCGAAGGGGGGGCGGAGCATGATTGACATTCAGGGGATCCTCGACATCCTGCCGCACCGCTATCCGTTCCTGCTCATCGACCGGGTGCTGGAGATCGACCAGCAACGCATCGTCGCCCTCAAGAACGTGACCTTCAACGAACCCCAGTTCGAGGGCCACTTCCCCGGCGTGCCGGTGATGCCGGGGGTGCTGGTGGTGGAGGCGATGGCTCAGGCCGGCGGGGTGCTGCTCCTGCGTCAGGTGCCGGATCGACGTGAGAAGCTCATCTACTTCACCGGCATCGACAACTGCAAGTTTCGTCGGCCCGTCACCCCGGGCGACCAGATCGTCATCGAGGTGGTGGTCAAGCGGCGGCGGGAGCGCTTCGCTCACGTCCACGGGGTAGCGCGGGTGAGCGGCGAGGTGGTGGCGGAGGCGGATCTCGCCTGCGCGATGGTGGACCGGCCGCAGGGGGAGGCGTGATGGCAACCGTGCATCCGACCGCGATCGTTGATCCGGCAGCCCACCTCGACGACGACGTGGAGGTGGGCCCCTACGTGGTGATCGGCGCGGGAGTGAGCATCGCCTCTGGCTGCCGCATCGGCCCGTTCTGCCACTTCAGTGGCCCCACCAGCGTGGCTGCGAACAACACGTTCCTCTCCCACTGTTCGGTGGGGGCGCCGCCCCAGGACCTCTCCTATCGGGGGGAACCCACCCGCCTGGAGATCGGCCCCGGCAACACCTTTCGCGAGTACGTCAACCTCGACCGCGGGTCGGTGAAGGGGGGAGGGGTGACCCGGGTGGGGGGTCATGGCTTGTACATGGTGGGGGTCCACATTGCCCACGACTGCCAGGTGGGCGATCACGTCATCTTCGCCAACCACGCCACCCTGGCCGGGCACGTGGAGGTGGGCAGCCACGCCAACGTGGGCGCCTTCTCGGCCGTGCATCAGTTCTGCCGGGTCGGCGAGTATGCCTTCCTGGGCGGCTTCACGGTGGCCACCAAGGACTGTCTGCCGTACATGAAGACGGTGGGAGCCAGGCCGGCCCGCTGCTTTGGCCCCAACACCATCGGCCTGGAGCGCAAGGGCTTTTCTTCCCAGGCCCAGGAGGCGTTGAAGCGCGCCTGGCGGCTGCTGCACAGCCCCAAGCTGACCACCAGCGAGGCGGTGGCGCGCATCCAGAGTGACCTCGCCGGACAGCCGGAGATCGACACATTGCTGGCCTTCATTACCGCGTCGCAGCGCGGGGTGATTCTCTCTCTGGGGTAAACCCATCCCCCCCGGCCGCGGGGGTCCGGCGTTGAGGGCGGTCGGTCAAGGCCTTTCAGTTTTCCCCGGTCACCGGCTATCATTTCTGCAGGTGTCGGTGGTGACAAGGCTGCGGATCCTCGCCGAGGCGGTCATCGTCGCGCTCGTGTGGGCGCTGCTCAACCGCGCTGCGTCGCTCTTCGAGGTGCGTCCCGGCCTGGCGTTCTTCTTCCCGGCGGCGGCGGTCACCCTGGCGGCCGGGGTGCGCCTGCGGTGGGCCGCCGTGCCCGCCGTGATGCTGGCCACCTTCCTGCTCCCCTGGGGGCTGGCCCGCACGTTCACGGAGACGCTGCTGTTCTCCTTTCCCGCCGGTCTGTGGGCGGCGGCGCTGGCGCTCTGGCGGCTGGGCGAGGGGAGCTCCTGGGCGCGGTTGTGGCGCATGACCTGGTTCGGGGTGGCGGGCGGCGCCGCTCTGGCGGCTATCCCCGGGGCGGCCCTGATCACTGTCCTGTTGGGCCCGGTGACCTGGGCGGCGTTCACCAGCTATGCCCTGCACTGGTGGGTGCCCGATGCCGTGGCGGCGCTGGTGTTCGGTTTGCCCCTGCTGGTGGTGCTGGCCCCCGCCAGCCTGATGGACGGCGACGATCAGGCGCTGTTCCGGCGCTGGGCGGGGGACTGGCGCCAGTGGGCGCTGGCGCTGCCGCTGGCGGTAGGGGCGGTGGCCGCCTGCCGGGGTCTGGCGGCGGTGACCAGCGGTAGCGTCCACTGGTTCGTCGGGCTGCTGGCGCTGCCCGTGGTGCTGGTGGCGCTGCGTGGTGGGGTGGGGGCGGCGCTGGTGATCAACGGGGTGGTCTCGGTGGGGTACCTGGCCCTCGCCATGGCGACCGGCCTGCGCGCCGGGGTGGCGGTGCAGGAGTGGCTGGCGCCCACCTACGCGAACTTGCTGTTGCTCACCGGGTTCGCGGTGTTGGGCGGGATCCAGGCGGGGCGACAGCGGCTGTTCTCCAGCCTGGCCAGACAGCGCGCCGAGGAGCTGGGGCGCGGTCTCGAGGCCACTGTCCGCGCCCTGGCGGCCGCCATCGAGGTGAAGGACTCCCACACCGACCGCCACCTGCAGCGGGTGGAGCGGCTGGCGGTGCTGATCGGGCGCGAACTCAACATGGGCGAGGAGGAGCTCACCGTCCTGCGGCGCGCCGCCATCCTCCACGACGTCGGCAAGATCGGCGTTCCCGAGCAGGTGCTCAACAAGGTGGGAGCGCTCACCGAGGAGGAGCTGGCGCAGCTCCAGCGGCACGTGGACCTGGGGATCGAGATCCTCGCCCCGGTGGAGTTCCTCAAACCGGTGCTGGAGGTCGTGAAGTACCACCAGGAGCGCTGGGACGGTGACAGAAGGGCGCGCTACCCCGGCTACCACGGCCTGCGCGGCGAGGAGATACCCATCGGCGCCCGCATCATTGCCGTGGCCGACGCCTACGACGCCATGACCCACGATCGCCCGTACCGTCCCGCCATGTCCAGGGAGGAGGCGCGAGCCGAACTGTGGCGCTGCGCCGGCAGCCAGTTCGACCCCATGGTCGTCGCCGCCGCCATCCGCGTCCTCGATCGGACCGCCGGCGACATCTCCGGTGACAGCCGGTACCTGGTATAGCCTTCTTGGCGTTTTCCGTCCAATTCCTGAAAAGCTCGCCGCTACCTATCGTCGGGGAACTGCCGGCGCGGCGGTACAATCGCCCTCGACGGGCACGGGAGGAGTCATGCACGAGAAGAGCATCGGTCACTTGAACGCAGCCCTGGCCGACGAGCTGGCCGCCATCCACCAGTACATGTACTTCCACTTTCACCTCGCCGATCTGGGGTACGGCCCGCTGGCGAACCTCCTGAAGCAGACGGCCATCCAGGAGATGCTCCACGCCGAGCGGCTGGCCGAGCGGATCCTGTTTCTGGGTGGCGAGGTGGAGATGGTGGTGGGCCGCGAGGTGGCCAAGATCCACGAGCCCACCGCCATGCTGGAGCGCGCCAAGCAGCTGGAGCAAGAGTCGATCGAGATGTACAACCGCTTCGCCATCGAATGCGGTGCCCATGCCGACTCCGCCTCCAAGAAGCTGTTCGAGGATCTGGTGGCCGCCGAGGAGGTGCACTGGGACAGCTTCGACCGCCAGGCGGATTTCGTCGCCCGCTTCGGCGAGCCCTACCTGGCGCTGCAGTCCTTCGGCGGACCAGGTGGGGGAACTGCCGGCGGCGGCGAGGGACCGGCGGCGCCGTAGCGAATCGCGAAAACAGTGGGTACCGGGTACCCTCAGAAGGGCACCGTGAACACCCCGTTCCCCACGTCCGCCACCGCCAGGGTGCGGCCGTCGGGCAGGAGCGCCAGGCCGGTGGGGCGCACCTGCCGCTCGCCCGAGGAGAGGGGCAGGGTGGTGACGAGGGTCCCATCGGGGCGAAACAGGCGAATCTCTCCGGCCAGAGGCACCGACGCCGCCACCACCCCCCCCGGCAGCGCCGCCAGGTAGGGCTCGGAAAAGGCCTCCTCCCGCAGCCCGGGGACCGCCACCTGGGCCAGGAAAACCCCATTTTCGTCAAACACCTGCAGGCGGGCGTTGCCGTTGTCCGCCACCCACACCCGCCCCGCCTGGTCCACGGCGATCCCCACCGGGTTGGAGAACTGGCCCTCCCCCCGTCCCCGCCCTCCCCAGGAGGTTTCCTGCCGGCCCTGCGCGTCGAAACGCACCACTCGCGAGTTCCCGGTGTCCGCCACGAACACCTGGCCGCGGGAATTGACGGCGACCCCGCGGGGCCCGAAGAACTCTCCGCTCCAGGCCCGGCGCAGTTCTCCTTCGGGGGAGAACACCTGCACCCGGTGGTTCCAGGTGTCGGCCACGTACACCTCTCCCGTGGGCCCCACCGCCACCCCGCAGGGCTGGTTGAATTCCCCCGGCCCCTCGCCCTCCCGGCCCCACCCCAGGAGGGGACGCAACTGGTGATCCAGCTTGAGGATGCGGTGGTTCTCGAAGTCGCACACGAAGACGGCCCCGTCCTGTCCCACGGCGACGCCGCGGGGCTGGCCCAGGCGCTCCAGGGGGACGGTCGTGGCCGCCACCGGCGGAACGGGCATGGGTGAGGGAGGGGTGGCGGTGCGGGGGATCACCTCGAGCGGCAGTGCCCCCTGGCCGCACACCGCGTAGATCGTGACGTTGCCGCGCTGGAACACCGGGCGCAGGAGATCGGGCCAGGAGGCGAAGTTGGCGCCGGCCAGGGGGCCGTAGCGCTCCCGTTCGGCGCGCCCTGCCAGCACGAACGCCGCGTGGTACCGGGCCAGCGCCGCGGCCACCTGCCCCTGCTCGGGAGAGGTGTAGACGGCCTCCACGGCCCGGGCCCGGGTCAGGATGTCGCCGTGACGCTGGCTGCGCTGGATGAGGTGGTACTCCCACCCCACCACGATGGGCAGCCCGGTGTGCATGCTGGCCCGCCCGTACTGCTGGTACGCCGGCCCTTGGGCCTCGACCAGGGTGGGGGTGCCGGGCACGAAATGATTGAGAAAGTCGAAGGCCGCTGCCTCGTGGGGGGAGGTGAGGCGAAGGAACGCCTGCCCGTCCAGGGTCCAGCGAGGTCCCCCGGTGTGGCGGTAGAGGAGTCGCCCCCAGGCGCCGGTCACCGAGGTGAACGCCGAGGCCGCCAGGACCACGGCCAGGGCGGCGCGCCAGGCGGCCCCGGTGCGCCCCGCCACCCCGGGCAGCACCTCGGTGAGCACCACCCCGCCGGCCACCGCCAGCAGCAGCCAGGCCTCGAAGTGGTACTTGAACACCGTGTTCATGCGGTCCCACACGAAGGCCACCTCGCACGCCGCGGTCATGGAAAAGGCCAGGGAGGCCAGGAAAGCTGCCCCGCACACCCCCCGCGGGGCGTCGCGCCGCAGGGCCGAGAAGCCTGCCGCCAGGGCCGCCCCGATGGCCAGGGGCAGGGCCGCCGGCAGGGAGGCGGGGCGCCCCAGCAGGCGAAGCAGCAGCTCGGCCGCCACCGCCAGTCCCCCGAGGACAAGCAAGATTTGACCGGTCAGTGGGTTCCACTCCCACCCGGGGGCCTCGGGGCGAGCCGAGGGGCGGCGGGCCAGCCCCGGCAGCAGCAACACCACGAACACTCCCAGCACCAGCAGATAGCCGGTGAGCGGGGCGTAGGGCCCCGCCTCCCACCCCCAGTGGCGGGGGGGAGAGACGAAGCTGGCCCAGAACGGCCGGAAGAGCAGCCAGGCGCCGCCCAGCAGCAGGGCGGGCAGCAGCACCACCCGGCCCAGGGCGGCCGCCGCCGTGCGCCGGGGTCGATGCCACCATCCCAGCCCCGCTGCGCCCGCGATCAGGGCCGTCACGGTGGGCAGGCTCCAGCCGTTGGTGACGGTGATCGCCCCGGCGGTGCCGGCGGTGGCCAGCAGCAGGGTAGCGGCGGCCGTGGGGCCGGTCCGTCTGCTCTCCGCGAAGGCCAGGCGCAGAGCCAGCGCCGCCAGGGTGACCACCAGCGGGGCGGCGAGCAGATGGGCATGCAGGTCGGCAAACAGGAGGCTCCAGAAGGGGTACTCGTTGATCGCCGGAGCAAAGACCCGGCTGGTCGCCCAGAAGTAGTCGAAGTTGATGGCCTTGCGGGAGATGGCCTCCACCGGCCCGGCCAGGTTGCCGGCCAGCAGCGCCAGGGCAGAGGCGTAAACGCCGCTACGGGGGCGGCCGGTGAGGGTCACCGCCGCGGCAAAGGCCGCCGCTGCCAGCAGCAGGGCCACGGCGGCAATCCCCAGGTTGAAGGAGTACGCCGGTGGCACCCCCAGCGTCTTGCCCCACGCCGCCACCATGAACTGACCGAAGTAGCTGTAGTGCAGGGAAGAACCGGCAAACCAGGGCTCCGGGGGGGGCAGCGAGGAGGTGCGGTCCAGGGCGTTCAGGATGGCGAAGTCCATGGGCTTCTCGCCCCAGAACACCTCCGGATGGGCGGCCCGGAACAACAGGAACAGGGCGAAGGCCCCCCAGGCCACGGCCTCGGTCAGGCAGCGCTCCCGCCGCGGCACCGGCGGGGGTCGCCGGGTGGTGGCCAGCACCGCCCCCGCCAGCACCGCCAGGAACGTCACCAGATCGGCCCGGGTAAAGCGCATCCACCCGAGGCTCACCGCAAGCCAGGCGATGACGGCGAAGCCCAACGGCCCCAGGACCTTGGCGAGGGCCCAAAGGCCCGGACCCGACCACCCGGCGCGGGCCAGCACCCGCCAGGCCAGCCACCCCAGCAGCTGCAGCAGGACGAGCCACCCCACCGTGGCCGCCCAGGAGGAGGTGAGGAGCCAGCGGGGAATCAGGGGCGCCGACTCCCCCGGGGGGCCGTCGGCCAGCAGCAGGTCGTCCCGGCTGAGGGGCACGGACGGCACGCCGGCGAGGATGGCGGCCTCCAGCTCGGCCGCGCTCAGGGGCTTGACCTTCCTGAAGATCATCACCTTGGGGTGGTCGTACACGGAGAAGGACTCGTCGGCGAGCTCCGAGGGCAGCTCCAGGCCCAGCAGACCCGGTCGAGAGGTGAAGACCTGCTCCAGCCGGAATCCCAGGTCCCCTGCCCAGAGGAGGCGGAAGAAGCGGGCGGTGACCGGGAAGGTGGTCTCCGCGCGGGTCACCGAGCCCGGGATGCGGCGGGTGGGGAAGGCCACCACGTCGGCGGCGGCCAGCTCGGCGGCGAGCCGCCGCACCTTGGCCTCGGAGTCGTGCTCGTAGAAGGGGAACTGTACCCCCCGGTAGCGTTCCGGGGAGCGATCGGGCAGATGAAAGGGAAACCCCTCGTCCCATTCGGGGGTGAGCACGCGGCTGCCCGCCGGCACGTGCTCGTACAGCCAGGCGGAGGCCCGCCGCACCGTGTGCTCCCGCGTATAAATAGAGGTAAACGCCGTGGCGTACAGGGCCGTGCCGGCCAGCACGGCGAGGAGCAGCCAGCGACCACCCCGGCTTCGCCCGGCCAGGCGGCTCAACAGCGCCGCCCCCCACAGGCACAGCAGCGGCACGACGGGGAGCAGGTAGCGGGGGTACTTGATCTCGAAGGAGGCGTTGATCAGAAAGAAAGGCACCACCCACGCTAGCAGCAGCCACTCCGCCGCCGGAGTGCGCCGGCGCAACCGACTCAGCAGGCCCGCCAGAGCCGCCACCCCCAGGAGGGGCCCCATCCCCCACAGCACCAGCTCTCGCACCTCGTACAGCACCAGCGGTGCCCCCACGTACTGGTGGGTGTAGGGATAGAGCCCCGCCTGGCGCACCATCCGGCTCTGCTCCAGCACGTCGGCAACGAAGCGCGTGTGCGACAGCACCGCGTAGGGCTGGGCGAGCAGGAAGGCGAGCACCGCCGCCCCGGCGGCGGCGACCCCGGCGGCCAGGCCGGCGCGCAGCGACCGCCGCCGCACTGCGAACAGGGCCAGCCCCACCCCCAGGGGGAGGGCCAGGGGCGCCGCCGAGATCTTGGTGGCCAGGGCCAGCCCCGCCACCGCCCCGGCCGCCCCCCAACGCGCAACGCCCACCCCGTCCAGCGCCCGCAGCAGCAGCGCCAGGGCGGCCAGCACCAAGAACGCGAGGGGAACGTCGTTGGTGAGGAAGTGCGAGTTCTGCAGGTGCGTGACGGTGAGCGCCAGCAGCGCCGCCGCCAGCAGGCCCGCCGCCGGGCCGAACAGGCGCCGGCCCAGCAGCCCCAGCAGAAACACCGTGGCCGCTCCCCACAGGGCAGCGAGCCCCCGCCCCACCCGCACCGCGAGGTCGTACTCGCTCACGCCCGGGTAGAACACCTTGGCCCCCGCCACCGCCAGCCGCGTCACGTACATGGGGAACGATCCGTACGCGTAAAAGCGCGGGTCCAGCTGCAGGGGCGAGAAGGAGAGGGTCGCCACCGCCTCGGCCACCCGCCGCTCGTCGGGGTGGAAGTAGTGCCAGGAGTCCCAGTTGATACCCACCAGGCGCAGCCCCAGGGCGACGGCGGTGATGGCGAGGAGAGCCCAACGGAACCGCCTCTCCGGAGAGGCCCCAGACCGGGAGTAGGGCGCTTCCGATACACCCGCCGCTGTCGCCCAGTGGCCCTCGGGATCAGTCCGTTCGTATTGGTTCATTCCCCGTGCAGCCTCTCGGCAGGGCCACAGGATAGCGCTACCTCTCCTTGCGCCTGCGACATGGGGCGCACGATAGCGCGGCGGGGCGAGGGGCTTCAACGGTCGACTCAGGGCGGTGTCCGTGACCGTGTCCGTCCCCTGGGTGCGCGGGCCTCTGGCCCGCATCTACCCGTGCGGGGGGCCTTCGCGCCCGCCCGGGCGCTCGTGTCTGCCACCGTGTCCGTGACGGTGCCCGTGTCCGTGTCCGTGACGGTGCCCGTGCCCGTGACCGTGACGGCGTCCGTGCCCGTGTCCGTGCCTGTGTCCGTGCCCGTGCCCGTGTCGGTGACCGTGCCCGTGACCGTGACCGTGTCGGTGTCGGTGCCCGTGCCCGTGTCGGTGTCAGTGCCCGTGTCGGTGTCGCCT